>Ga0180434_10000150_pt1 | contig 103955 bp, 81 predicted proteins | sample SS_ome_7_FD_132453 | JGI IMG/M metagenome (GOLD analysis project Ga0180434, IMG submission 132453) | Hypersaline lake sediment archaeal communities from the Salton Sea, California, USA - SS_1_D_2 metaG | ecosystem: Environmental > Aquatic > Non-marine Saline and Alkaline > Hypersaline >... | reverse complement strand
GCCCGCGAGGCGCGCGGCAGCGTGCGAGGCTTCGGCGAACAGCGCATAGCCGCGCATTATGCCCTCGATGAACGGGAGCGAAAGGCCCCTAAGCTCGGCGGGGAAGGCGCGGTAGTAGCTGCCGGTCAGGTAGTCGCCGGAGTACGGCGAAGTATCGAGCGCGTCGGCTTTGAGCGCGATGGCCGCGCGCGCCGCAATGGCGCCCGCCAGGACGTCGCCGCTGCCGCCCTTCGCCAGCGCGAAGCTTCTAATACTCCCGCCCCTGCTATAATGATTACGCCGGCTGCGGGCCGGGCGCAAAGGAGGAATGCAGTGGCGGTTACGGAACATAAGGCGCAAATCATCGCCGGCGGGCTGAAACTCGGCATCGTCGCCAGCCGGTTCAACGAACTCATAACCAAGGAGCTTCTCGCGGGCGCGCTGGACAAGCTCAAGCGCCTGAGCGTCGAGGAGTGCGACGTGGACGTATTCTGGGTGCCGGGCAGCTTCGAGATCCCTGGCACGATGGCCCGGCTTATCAAGAAGGGCGGATACGACGGGGTGCTGGCGCTGGGCTGCCTTATCGAGGGGCACACCGACCACTATAAGCTGCTCGCGAGCGAGGTCACGAAAGGCTGCGCCATTCTCGCTATGAAGAAAGACGTGGCAATCGGGTTCGGCATCCTCACCACGCCCACGCTGGAAACCGCGCTGGAGCGTGCGGGAACCAAGGCGGGCAACAAAGGCGCGCAGGCGATGGAAGCCCTGCTTGAAACCATCGCAGTTTACAAGGGCATCGAGGAGTAGCAGGCGGGGCATACATTTATCCGTGCGCTTCAGTTGTAATACAGCGAACTGCGCGGTAAGATATTGCATGCGGGCCGGCCACCCGCGAGTGCTCCGAGCACAGAAAATAGCACCGCTGCGGGGGACGCGGTGAATCTCGTGGAGGGAATAATGCGAGCATTATCCATTATTGTTGTAATCATCACGGCTTTCGCGCTGGCTGCGTGCGGAGGCGGAGGCGGCCGCACCGGCCCTACCCTTGCCCCATCCGACAATGCCGGCCCGGCTTCTCCCGTTACACCACCGGTGAAAAGCGAGCTTTCGCGGGATCAGGAGTTGGCAAAGCTCGAAAACCTGGCGCCGCCCGAGGGCGTTGACCTCGTTTTGTGGAACGAGCTGAAAGCAGAGCTCGCCGCGCTGATGCCGGAGAAAATTGTCTGCACGCCGCCGATAGGCGAAGGCAAAACGGTCACCGATCTGGACTTCCTCCGAGACGAGGAAGACGCCGGCTGGCTGACCTGGTCGTACACGTTTGAGACAGACTATAACGTAGACGGCGTGGTGAACGTGGACGACCTTACGCCGATTGCCGAAAGCTACGGGGAAGTTATCGGTGAGGAAAACGCGTGGCTTTCGCTGCTGGACTTTAGCGGCAACGGCGTAATCGACATTGCCGACGTTACGGGCATTGCGCTGAACTACGGCGTTGAGCTGGGCGGGTTCACCATTATCTCGGGCGACCCCGGCTTTATCGAATGGGATTATATCGGCACGGTAGAGCGCTCAGAGGCTGAAGCGCTGATGGGCGGTGTCCTGCTGTTTTCGTTCGCAGTAGGATCCGAAGACTGGGCCGATTTCGCGGTAATGGCTCACGACGTCAGCGGCGCTACCGGCGAGATGTCCAATACGCTCGAATACCGGCAGCCCCGGATTATTTCCGTTGACTCGCCTTCTGGCGCAGTCGGGGACTTCTACACCGCCAGCGCGGTCGTGGAAGGCGAGGAGCCGTTCGTCTACGATTGGATACTAACGAACGGCGTAACCCCAAACCGCTCAGACGAAGCCGAGCCCGCGGTTGAGCTGGTGCAGCAGGGCATGTTCAGCGGACACGTGACCGTAGGCAACAGGTTCGATGAACGAAGGTATGATTTCAGCGTGACCGTGGGCATCCCCCCAAGCGTTGCGTCCGTCGCGCCGCTTACCGCAATAAAAGGCGGGCGCACCGAATTCTCCGCCGCGGTAACCGGCTCCGCGCCGCTTACTTACAGCTGGGATTTCGGCTCAGACGCTTTCCCGCGAAGTAGCTCCGAAGCGAGCCCAGAAACCGAGTTTGACGAAAACGGCACACATGACTGCCGCCTGAGCGTCAGCAATATCTACGGGGAGTATCGTTTCGATTTCGAAGTATCGGTTGGCTCGCCGCCCGAGATAATTAATATCACGCCGACTCAAGGAGCGCGCGGCGAAACCGAGCGTTTCTTCGCCGAAGTGCTTGGCTCCGAGCCCTTCAACTACTCCTGGACCTTCACAGGAGTCGGCGATCCTTCAAGCAGCACGGATGAGCGCCCGCTCGTCAACCTTAGATGGCCCGGCGAGCATATGTGCAAGCTGGTTGTATCCAACGCATACGGCGATACCACACGCTGGTTTAACTTCTACGTCGGCGATGCTCCGCAGATATTCGAGGTGCTCTGGAACTCGACATCCGGAAATACTGTGTGTTATTTCTTCGCTGACGTAACCGGAGACTTCCCGATGACTTGGACCTGGACGTTTGATATGTTCGCACCTGACCCGCCTCTTGTCATCGAAGGCATCCCGACTGCCATTATGCTGCCGGCAACCATCGGCTCGTTCGACTGCCAGCTTGAAGCGGAAAACGCATTTGGAAGCGACACGTTTGATTTCGTATTTGAAATCACAGATATATGGGAGCCGCCTCCACCCGGTTAAACCCGGTTGCAGACTCGTGGGTTAACGAGCCCATAGCGGGTGCAGTATACTAAAAGCCGGTGGAAGATAGCGCGGACAGTATCGGAAGCGCGCGCATCAGCCCGCGAGCCAAGCGCCACGCCGTGTTGCGCGTCAGCCGTGGCGAAACGCCGGACGAAGTCGCACGGTCGCTGGGCATCCACGTTAATGTCCTGATGGAGTGGGTGCGGAAATTCGAAACCGCGCGCGCCAACCTTACGCCCGAACCGGGGCAGGAACGCACGAAGGCGTTTGAGCGCACGAAGAGCTTCGACCTGGACTTCAAGTCGTGGGCCGAGATAATGCACCCGGAACTCCTGGCGGAGATGGACTCCAAAACATTGGAGGAGCTTGAGCCGGAGCAGGTCAAAGAGCTGTTCATCAAGCAGGCTATCGCGCAGGAGAAGGTCGGCTACGAGAAGCACGCTCCCAAGTTCTTCCTGCCGGAAGACGAAGATCCGTTCCCCGAAGGCAGAAAAGCGCGGCAAGCGGACTTTTACACGGCGCGAGAGATTAACCGCCCGCTTCTCGTAATTGGAGGAATACTGCTGGGCGTTGCGCTGGCAATCCTGGGCGCGAAGAACGGGATGTTCCTGGAGAGCACAGAGTGGTGGCTTGTTGGAGTCATCGCGGTTGGGGCTATAGGGGCTCTGGTTTTCGGCGGCAGGTAACCCCCATCGTTCCCGCAGCGTGCGCTATAATTGCGCCCGATGAAAGCCGGCGTAATTACTTTCCTCGGCTCAAACTGCGACGATGACGCCCTGTACGCTCTGGGAAGCGTCCTGGGCGCGGATGCCAGCCGCGTGCTCTACAACGAAAGCGATTTGCCGGAGCTGGACCTGGTGGTGCTCCCGGGGGGATTCTCGCACGGCGACTACCTTCGGTGCGGCGCAATCGCCCAATTCTCACCCATTATGCCTGCGGTCAAGGAGTTCGCGGATTCGGGGGGGCTGGTGCTGGGCATCTGCAACGGCTTCCAGATACTCACAGAAGCGAGGCTGCTCCCCGGCGCGCTCACGCGCAACGATTGCGTTGAGTTCCGCTGCAAGTGGGTGAACATCCGCGTGGAAAACGCCCAAACGCCCTTCACCGGGGAACTCAACTCCGGCGACGTGCTGCGAATCCCTATTGCTCATACCGAGGGCAATTACTTCGACCGCCCGGAAAACATAGCACGCCTCAACGAGGAGAACCGGGTCGTCTTCCGCTACTGCGACGAAAAGGGGCAAGTCACGCCTGCTTCCAATCCCAACGGCAGCATTGGCAACATCGCGGGCATACTGAGCAAAGAGGGAAACGTGCTGGGAATGATGCCCCATCCCGAACGCGCCTGTGAAGAGCTTCTCGGAAGCGCAGACGGAATGCGGATTTTCAGTTCTATCGCGCGATACGCGGCCAATCGTGCGAACGCCTGACATACCCCCCCTACCCCCTCCCTTGTGCTACAATCTAGCCGTTCGCAATGACAGTTCCTATCATCAGCTGGGAGAAGGATCACCTTACGGTTCTTGACCAGACAAAGCTGCCGCTGCGTGAGCAGTCAATCTCGCTAGCGAAGCCTGAAGATTACACCCACGCCATCCGCGATATGAAAGTCCGGGGCGCCCCGCTAATCGGCATTGTCGCAGCGTACGGCGTTGCGCAGGCGGCGCTCAACAGCCAGGATGAGCAGTTTGCCGTTTTTGAAAAACAAGTGAGGCGCGCGCTGGAGAACCTTGCCGGCACACGGCCCACCGCGGTAAACCTATTCTGGGCATTGAACCGGGTGCAGTCGGCATTTGACGACAATATCCTCCGCAGCCCGCAGGAGCACGCCCGGGCGCTGCTTGCTGAGGCTAAGACTATCCACGCCGAGCAGGTCGAAGCCGACCGCTTAATGGCCAGGAACGGCGCTACGCTCATTCCAAAGGGCAGCAACGTCCTGACTATCTGCAACACGGGAGCTCTCGCTACCGGCGGCGAAGGCACAGCGCTGGGAATAATCTTTGAAGCCTACCGCCAGAAACGGGTTAAGCAGGTTTTCGCCGCAGAAACGCGTCCGCGCATGCAGGGGCGGCTCACAGCCTGGGAGCTGCATAAAATGCGGGTGCCATATAAACTCATACCCGACACCTCGGTGGGAGCGCTACTGAGCCGCGAGAGCATTGCCGCAGCCATCGTCGGCGCGGACAGGATTGCGGCTAACGGTGATGTCGCCAACAAGGTCGGAACCTACCAGATGGCTGTACTCTGCGCCCGGCATAATGTGCAGTTCGTCGTCGCGGCCCCTCGAAGCACATTCGACGGGGAGTGTCCCACCGGCGCTGACATAACGATCGAAGAGCGCGACGGCGAGGAAGTCCGAAAAGTAGGGCGTTGCTTCATCCTGCCCAAGGAATATATCGTTTGGAATCCGGCGTTTGACGTTACGCCGCGAGAACTAATCTCCCGCTACGTGAGCGAGGAAGGTGTAGAACCCGGCGGCAGGAGGAATGAATGAAACTAATCGTTTCACTGCCCGACAACGAGCTATCGCTTGCGCGCGCCGCAGTCACCGGCGGGACTGACGCAGTAAAGGTGCATATGAACGCAGTCCACCGGGCGAGCGGCACAAGTTTCGGAGCTTTCGCTCAGGAGAAGGAGCGCGTTTTGAAACTCATTACCGAAGCTGGAACGCGTGTGGGATTAATGCCGGGGCAACAGAAGCTTCCGACGCTCGCGGAACTCAACGAGCTGATTAGCGCCGGGCTGGCATTTATCGATATTTGCGCGCACCACCTCCCCGTGTCTTATCTGAAGCTCGGATTGCGTACGGAGCTAATTCCTGCGATTGACAGAATGCAGACCCCAGAGAGTATCGCAGCGATTACACGCGTGACCATCGAAAGAAAGCCCGCCGTCTCGATGCTCGAGGCTGCGGTTATCGCGCCGGAAGATTACGGCAAGCCGCTTGACGCAGCCGACGCGGCGAACTACCGGTTGATTGCCGAAGCGGCCGAGAAACCCGTTATCGTCCCGACCCAGAAGGCCATCGTCCCTGACGACTTGCCTGCTCTCGCGGACGCAGGCATAGGCGGAATAATGATCGGCGTCGTAGTAACCGGCCCAACCGCAGACGGCATCGAGAAAGTCACGCGGCAGTTTCGCGCCGCGGTCGACAAGCTCCAGGGCTGACAGCCGGAGAACCATACGATATGCGAATCGTTTATTTGCCTTTGGACGACCGTCCGCTAAACTACGCGGCGATCCTGCGCGCCTCAGAGGCAATTGACACAGATGTGCTGCTTCCACAGCGCGACCTTGTGGGTTCGCGTTACCACACACCGTCGTTACTGCTGCAAGCGCGCTGGCTCGCTTCCAACTGCAACGAGGATACCCATCTGATACTCTCGCTGGACGCGCTGCTCCACGGCGGGCTTATTCAAGCGCGCAGCTCGCGCACCGATACTGAGAGAACGGACAACGCATTGATGCTGTTAGGAAAGCTGTCCGAGCGCTCGCGTAGCATTCGCGCTTATTACGTCCTAAAGCGGCTTTGGGGCAATATTTTTCACCGCGAGAAGCTTGAAGGAATTACAGACTGGGAGACCCTTTCGCGAAAGCTGGCAGCTCAGGTCCGCCGCAGCGGGAAGAACGCCGCAGAATTCTACAAAGCCTGCGCAGAGGATGACAGCTGTATTGACGAATGGCCTGGCGACGAAGCGAGAACGTTTGCCCGGCACCGCCTTAGCCAGCTTGAAGAGGCGCAGGCCATCGTAAGGCTATGCAGCCACCTGGAAATCCACCTGCATATTGCTGTTGAGGACAGCGTGCGCGATGGAGTGCAGGAGGCTGAACTAGAATACTTGCTCGAAGGGCACATTGATGAGCGGTTGACAGTCGCTGACGGCGCAGATGAGGCGGGAGCCGTGCTGCTGGCGGGAATACTGGCTCAGACTGCTAACGAGCCGCTTTGGGTATCTGTGCGAGACCTGCAAGCTGAAGTGGCGCCATATGAAAGCCGTCCCGTTAGGGAGAACCTGCGCGTTCTAGCGCGCCTGGCCGGCGCCGAGCTATCGGAGAAACAGGACGGATTCGCCGTCGAGATTGCCGGGACACCGGAGCCGGAAGACCCGTATCCGGCTGTTGTCGGCGGCGAAATCAGCGTTCCCGAATTTCCGGAGCTGCTGGGGAGCATTACGCCACTGAAGGAGTTCGATGAGCAGCGCGTGGTCACCGACTTAACTGTTACCAATGGCGTGAATGCCGCGCTGCTGAACGAGTTTACAGGCGCTGAACGCATACCGCTAGCCATTGTACAGTGCAATACGGCATCCAATCGTATCGGGCACGCACTGCTGCTGGGACGGTTGCTCCAATCTGCACCCGCGAGCGACGCATTCGCGCGACTGGTAGTCAGTTGGTACATTGAGGACCTGGTGTACTTCGCCTACCTGCGAACCTGGGTCGCCGTAACGCACGGCGGGTTGGAGCCAGCGGACCCGCGCAAGCTGGCCGCGGCGGAAAACAGCATATGCTCGATGGCTGAGAGAAGCATTCATAAGAAATTCAACTGCGCGCGATTTCGCGGCAAGACACTTGAAATTGGCGAAATACGGCTTCACCTGCCGTGGCGGCGGTGGTTCGAAGCTGAAGCTGACACAGAGGTGACTTTGAAATGAGCCACAAGACGGAAAGAAACTGCGACGTACTGGTAGTTGGTGGAGGGATGGCGGGATGCGCCGCGGCAATTGCAGCCCAACGCGCCGGGGCGCAAGTTATCCTCGCGGAGAGAAGCGGGCTTCTGGGCGGGTGCACCACCCTATCGCTAGTCCAACCCTGGCAGAGCTTTCACGCCCGACCTAAAACTCCGGGTAGCCGCGCGCGCCAGATTATCAAGGGCATTGCCCAGGAGTTCGTCGACGACCTGAAGGAGCTAGGCGGCACTCCGGGGCACGTGGCCGATCCGATAGGCTTCGCGCCAACGCTCACACCGGTCAATACTGCGGTGCTCGCGCCCTATCTGGCGGATAAGCTCGTCCGGGAAGGCATCGAAGTTTACCTGGGGCGTACCGCGTCGTGGGCCGGAAGCACGCGAAACGCGATTACTTCGGTAACGCTCGCAGCGGACAACCTTGAACCGTTAAGGCATCTGCGGGTGCGGGTCGGCCAGCGCGACCGCATAGGGGCTGTGGTTGACGCGAGCGGCTGCGCCATTATCCCGCGCCTGGTCGGGAGCGGGACTATCATTCCTCAAAGACCGCAGGCGTGGACGCACATGTTCACGATGGACGGCGTGAAGACGGACAAAATCATAGACTTCATCGAGGAACACCAACGCGATTTCCACCTGTCCAGGAACTGGCATTTTCGGATTAACAGGTACTTCGCCGTTTCCGGGTTTCTATCGCTGGTCAGGGAAGCCCGGAAAAGCGGCGAGTTTCCCTGCCCGAGAGACCGCATCCTGATGTTCGGAGGAACGCGCCAGGGTGAGGTTGTTTTGAACACGACGCGAGTTTCGTTACCTGAAGGATATTACGCGCTTCCAAGCACGCGCAGGATGCGCATTGCCGTCAGGCTGCGCGAGCAGGCGTTGCGGCAGGTTCACGATCTTGCCAGATGGCTGCGCAAAAACGTGCCGGGATTCAAAAACGCCGACCTCGCGCAAGTTGCTGCCGAAGTGGGCGTGCGCGAATCCTACCGAATACGCGGGAAGTACCTGCTGCGTGGACGCGATGTGCTCACGGCCGCCAAATTTTCCGACGCTGTAACTAACGCTTACTACCCGGTGGACATCCACTGTCCGGGAGGTTCACGGCTGAAATTCGAAATCCTTAAAGAGCCTTACCAGATCCCGCTACGTGCGCTGGAGTCTCGCCAGTTCCGCAATCTCTTCGCGGCAGGCAGGTGCCTTAGCGCAGATTCGGTAGCGTATGCCAGCGCGCGGGTCGCCCCGATTGCGATGGCGCTCGGGGAAGCCGCGGGAAAGGCTGCGGCTGAAAGCATCTGCTGATATTTCAGATATAATACACGAGGACAATGACCGAACATACCAGACGCCCTGTTGACTTCAGCGCAGACCCGCAGCCTGAGCGCGAAACGCTCAGCAAGGCTGTTAAGCGCATCCGGCAGCTGAAAAACGAGCTGAACGCGATAATCCTCGCGCACAACTACATGGTTCCCCCGCTGCAGGACATTGGCGATTTTGTGGGCGACAGCCTGGAACTGGCCCGTAAAGCTGCGGAAACTACCGCGGACGTCATCGTATTCCTCGGCGTAACGTTTATGGGCGAGACCGCAAAGATACTCTCGCCCCAAAAGCAAGTGCTGATGCCTCGCCTGGAGGCGCGCTGCCCGATGGCGGAGATGGTGCGCGTACCGCAGGTGCTGAAGCTCAAGGACCAATATCCTGAAGCGCCGGTGGTTTCATACGTGAACACCCTCGCGGAGGTGAAAGCGATTTCGGACATCTGCTGCACCTCTGCAAACGCGCTGATGATTGTAGATTCGGTGCCGCGAGACGAGATTATCTTCGTCCCTGACCGCAGCCTGGGCGCGTATATCCAGCGGCACACTGAAAAAGCCGTCCATTTCGCGCACGGTTATTGCCCCACGCACCACCGCATCCGCCTGGAAGACATAATGGAGCTGAAAGCCCAGTATCCCGACGCGTGCGTGCTGGTGCATCCCGAGTGCACGGGAGACGTGCTGGACGCAGCCGACCACATCGGCTCCACCGGCGGCATCGTACGGATGGTAGAGGAGCTGAAGGACGAGTATCAGCGGTTCGTTATCGGGACGGAAAAGGGGCTAATTTACCGGTTGCAGCAGTTGCATCCGGACAAGGAGTTTTACCTGCCGAGCGACGTAGTGGTCTGCCCCACGATGAAGAAGAACCGGCTGGAGCACGTGCTGGCTTGCATGGAAAACCGCGCCCCGGAAATAGAAATCCCCGAAGGCGTGCGCGTGAAAGCGCTTGCCGCCGTCGAGCGAATGATGGCGGTTAAGTAACCGCACAAGTCGACCCGGGCAGTTACTCCATCGCTACTTCGCGAGCAGTTTCTTGTACCTCTTCAGCGGCTCTTCCAGGCTCTTGATGGCCTTGGCCCAGAAAGCGGGGTCGGTTGTGTCTTCGCCGATGGAGCGCTTCACGACGTTCTCGACCGTATCGCTGCCAGAAAGGCGCAGGAAGTCCTCATAGCGCGGCAGGAACGAATCGCCCTCCTGCTTGAACAGGTTGTAGAGGGCGCGCGCGATAAGGAACCCGAACGTGTACGGGAAGTTGTAGAACGTCACGCCGGTGATATAGAAATGCAGCTTGCTGGCCCAGAACATCGGATCGGCGCTTTCTTCAAGCATACAGTCGCCGAAGACCTCGAGCTGCTTTTCGAGCATAATCTCTTTTAGCCGCTCGACGCCCAACTCGCCATTCGCGCGCTCGTCGTGCAGCGCCTTTTCAAATTCGAAGCGTACGGTGATGTCCAGCAGCAGCACGGCATCCCCGCCAAGGTCGCCGTCGAGCATCAGGAGCTTCTGGGCGTCGCTGATGCGGTCGTCCTCGTAGATGCCTTCCGCCAAGATGTGCTCGCCGAAGATAGACGCGGTTTCCGCGAGCGTCATCGGGTATTGCTGCGCCATAGGGCGCATATCCTTTAATATGTGCCCGTGGAAGGCGTGCCCCACCTCGTGCGCCATCGTGGTCACGTCGCCGAGCGCCCCGTTGAAGGTCATATACACCCGCTGCTCGCGGGTGAGCTCGGAGCCCGTGCAATACGCGCCAGGAAGCTTGTGCGGGCGCACATCCGATTCCAGCCAGCGCTTCCTCAGGAACGAGCGGTAGTACTTCCCCAGCTTCGGGTATACCGTAGAAAACGCGCGATTCACCATATCCACGCCCTGTTTCCAGTTGTAGCGCTCGGCTGCTTCAAGCGGCAGCGGTGCTTCGCGCGCAAACCAGTAGATGCCGCTGCGTCCCATATATTTCGCCTTCGCACGGAAGATCTCGCGGCCGACCTCGATGTTCTCGTGAATAGCCTGATACATCGCGTCCAGCGTCTCCCGCGTAATCTGAGACTGGAAAAGAGCAATCTCCAGGTAATGGTCGTATCCACGATGCTTGTTGAGCGTAAGGCGCGTGCCGGAAATGCTGTTGAGTGCAGCCGCGCAGACGTCTTCTATGCTCCGCCACGCTTTGTTGCCGCCTTCAAATGCGGCTTTGCCAATCTCCCGGTCGACATCGGACATAAGCGAGCGCCACTGGGAGATTGGCTTTATCTCCTTGCGCCCGTCGGGATAGTTCATTTCAAACTCGAGCTTGCCCGATACTTTGTCGTAGAGCCGTCCCCAGGCGCGGAGCCCGTCCACGTTCAGGTCCGCGGCGAGTTTCTCTTCCTCGCGCGACATTGTGTGCATAGCCTTCTCGCGCGTCCGGTGAAGGGAGTGCGCGATGGGCTTGAGCTTCCGGCGGCGGGTGAAGGCTTCGAACACCTTGCCGGTGGAGTGCTTGAAGCCGTGCATCACGTCCACGGCGAATTTCTCGTACTCGGCTCCCAGTTTCGTCAGCTTCGCCTCTTCCTGCGAGTACTCTTCCTTATCGGTATGCGCGGTTTTCAGGCAGTGCACATAGGAGAAAATGTGCCCGAGCCGGGCGTAGAAGTCCTCGGCAAGGAGGACGACCTCCTCCCACTGTTTCGCGTTCGTTGACTTGAGAGGCGCCAGCTCCCCGGCCATCTTCTGGAGCTTGGCGATGTCAGCCTCAAGCTGCTTTTTGAACTCCAGCATCTCTTCTCCGTTGAATTCGGGGAAGAAGCCCGTAAGGTCCCACGTTACGCCCTGTTTTCCTTCAGCCATTTGAACTCCTCGGGCAGGTTACCCATTGCATATGAGATTGTGCAGCACGCATACCACAGCGCTGCCCCGGAGCGAATGCCCGGGGCATGGCACGCATCATTGTAGCCGCACGGGCACGCGAGCACAAGCCTAGCGGACGGGCGGCACGCAAGCGCGGACGCACGCTTCCACAGTCTACTGCAAGTTTCCTTGCGCTAAAGAAATTACGTACTGCGTCAGCACTAACGTTCGTTGTACCAAGCTGATGCGAGAGATACGCTCCTGGGGCGTGTTCCAGCCGGTTCCCGAAGGCCCAAGCCCACAGAGAACCGGGACACCCGCTGGCACCAAGCCTGCAACTGAAGGAAATACCGACGTTTCACCGGCAAGTTCTATGCCCCACTCTGCGGCCAAGTCGGAGAATTCCTGTGCAAGCCGCTTATTCTCCTTCCGCTCAATCATTGGCGGGCGGTCGGAGACCAATGCGAGTTCCCATTTGCGTCCATGGTCGCCGAGTATTTCCCTTATCTGCTTTTCGGTCTGCTCGCCAGCGCTATCGCCGGGATAACTGACCCGGATTGTGACAATAGCTCTATGAGGGAGCATCATCGGGATCGAGTGCACCTTGATGTCCGTAGCAGCGACGGCAATCCGTGCCTTGCGATTCGTCAGTTGTGAGAGTTCTGCAAGCCTGACATAGAGCCACTGGAGCATTTCCTCTTTGCTAGTCGCAGCGCCCATGCGCAAGGACGCTCCTTCTGCCGTCAACCTGTAGCGGCGGAGTCCTCGCCTGCCCGTGATAAGATTGCCCTTAGAAGTGCCGGGACGCAGCACTAAAACCCGTCCGGCACGAGAAGTCGCGCTTCTTATATGATCGGCGCTATATCTGCAGTCCAGCCCTTCGTCTCCATAGTAAAGCACACCCAGTGGCGTTTTGTGCAATAGCCTTTCCGCTCTTAGGGCTCGAAGCATGAATTCTAGCACTACGAGGGAACTTCGTGATACCCCGATACCTTCTCCACAGAGCCATTCGGGCTCACGCCGAAATGGAGTGATGGGCGTGTCCAAAACCATCGGCACGTCAGTGTGGCCGACGAATAGCAGACCTCCCTCGTAGCCTGCCGTTGTCTGCCACATCCGAACGGATCTAGTGCTTACAGCCGGTGAAGCTTGCCTCATGCCAACTTCGGATAGCACTCTCTCAAGCTCTGCAAAAGCGTGATCACAACCGACAGGATCCTCACTGCGGCTTGAGACCGCGGTCCACTGCTTCAAGCGCTTCTCCACAGCGTCCCGGTGCTTGGTGAGAAAAGCGAACGCGGACGAGGGCTTATCCCGGACGCGACCGTTTAAAGCCGGTGGCTGTGGCGTGCCGAAATACCGCTGGCTGGCTACTTCAACCAGTCTCTTAACAAGCTTGGGAAAATCTAGACCAGTCGCAGAAGCCGCTAGCGAGTACGAACCACGTTCCCCCAAACTCGGCAAGCTATTGACCTCCAAAACGTAGAGCAAATCATCTAACCCGAGCCGCATATCCACACGCGCACAATCGGCACATCCAAGTGCTCTAAATGCCCTTAGGGCTAGTTCCTGCGCGGCACTAGCAGTTGCTGCACTTAGCTCAGCTGGACACGAAAAGCGCACTTCCCGATCGGACCGCGCAGTTTTATCAGCGTAAGTATATATGGGCGGCCCTTCATCGAAATGGAGTTCTACCGGTGGAAATGCCTCAGGGGGATTGTTGCCGAGCAGTCCGACGTTTACTTCCCGACCATCGATATATTCTTCCACCAGTGCAGGCTCCTTAAACTCATCAAAAACGATCTGAGCAGCCTTACGGAGCTCATCCTCGTTATGAACAATGCTCATCCCGAAGGACGTCGACTCATTCTTTGGCTTCACGATGAGCGGGAATCTGAGTGTCGGTAAGTCAAATCCCGAATCGTTGAGCACAGCAAATTCTGGAGTCGGGATGCCGTGCTGCCTGAATAGAATCTTGGCCACAACCTTGTCAAGAGCAAGGGAGTGAGCTAAAGGGCCTGAACCCACATAAGGCAGTCCCATCATCTCGAGAATGCTCGGTACATGAGTGTAACGCGCCTGGCCCTGGATGCCGTACGAAAGATTGAACACCATACCGGGTCGCTCGCCCTTAAGCACACGGGGCATAAACTCCTCGAGCTTGCGGATAAGGTCTTTGTCTCCTTCTAGAGAGATGACGTTGTGGCCGTCTTGCCTAAGCGCGTCGGAGATGCGCTTTATCGCCCGTAAACCATATGTCTCGCGATTTGGAACGCCGAAGAGGTTTATGACGTTCTTGCTTTCCCTATTATAGACAACTGCGACTTTCAACTCTTTCCATCCAGATATCCGCAAATCACTACCGATACCCAGTCTGCCAGTTTTCGCAAGCACAAGAAGTAGCCCCAGCGGGAATTGAACCCGCGTTTTCACCTTGAAAGAGTGATGTCCTAGTCCACTAGACGATGGGGCCCTAAGTAGGCCATGCAGGACTCGAACCTGCGACACTCGGATTAAAAGTCCGATGCTCTACCACCTGAGCTAATGGCCCGTAATACAAAGCAGCCGGTGCCGCCCGCCGCAGGCAGATTCCGCCGCGAGACTATAGGCCGCCCGGCGCGCACTGTCAAGGTTCACCGATCGCGCCTACCGGACGCAACCGGCGTAATATTGTATCCCAAATACCGCCATCTGGTAGAATCTGTTTCGTGGCTTACGAGCGAATACTGCTAAAGCTATCCGGCGAGGTGCTGCACGGCCCGAAGGAAGCCGGCTTCCACCGTGAAACCCTGACGGTTTTCGGGCGAGAGATGCTCGAAGCCCAACGAATTGGGACGCAGGTTGCCGTCCTCATCGGCGGGGGAAACTTGTTCCGCGGGGCCACGCTAACTGACGACGGCTACGTGCGCGCTACGGGCGACCACATCGGGATGCTCGCAACCGTAATCAACGGACTCGCGCTGCAAGATGTCCTTGAATCCCTTGGCGGGGAAACGCGACTTGTAACTTCAGTGAGGATGGACGAAGTCGCCGAGCCCTATATCAGGCGCCGCGCCATCCGCCATCTCGAAAAAGGCCGCATTGTTCTGCTGGTCGGAGGGATGGGACGCCCCTATTTCTCGACCGACACCGCCGCAGCGCAGCGGGCGCTCGAAATCGGCGCCCAAGTAATGCTCAAAGGCACGCGCGTCGATGGCGTGTACGATAAGGACCCGGAGAAGCACCCCGACGCTCGGCTTTACGACGCTGTCAGCTTTAACGAGGCGATCGCCAAGGACCTGCGGATTCTCGATCCGACGGCCTTCACGCTCTGCCGGGACAACGATTTGCCGGTCGTCGTGTTCAATATCCACAAGCCTGGAGGGCTTTCCGCAGCAATAAGCGGCGAGAAGATTGGCACGCTGGTTAATGCCACGGGCGAGCGCTAATCGCCCGCCAGCTTTATAATAGAATATCGGCCCAGAGGAGCACAGTCCGGACATCACAACGCTCCGGTTGCAGAAGAACCGGACACCAACTAACGCCCGAGGAGGCTGAGGAGAACGTGAGGATAATAATCGCAACGTTCATGGTTGTGGGTTGCATCGCACTCGCAGTTTACTTCCACTTTGTACTCCACTCCGAGATTATCTATAGCCACGTTTTCTACATTCCCGTCGTTCTAAGCGCGCTCTGGTGGAGCCGGCGCGGCATAAACGTCGCATTTATCCTGGCATTTGCGCTCCTTGCCACGCATATCGCCGGAATCGGAGTAGATAACATCCTTGAAGAGGGTGCCAGGGCAGTCATGCTCATCCTGACCGGAGCTGTCGTCGCAGAGCTGCGGTGGCGGCTCAAGAAGGCCGATTTGAGATACGCCGAAGCAGCATTGACTGAAAGCGAAGAGCGGTACCGCAATCTCTTCGAGTTTTCCGCACTGCCGATGACCAAGATGGCTAAGGACGGGACCCTAATCCTGGTTAACAAGAAGGCCGCCCAACTAACCGGCTATTCTGAAAGCGAACTGCTAAGCGGCATGAGAATATCAGATTTTACCCAGGAAGACGATACGCCCGAAATCCTCGAATACCACCATGCGCGAAGGGAACCCGGTGCACTGGATAGCTACGACACAGTTATCATCAGGAAGGACGGAGAAAAGCGCAACGTCAGAGTCCACGCAGGTCTCGTTCCCGGCTCTGATGATGATATTACAATCATGGAAGACATCACCGAGCGTAAGCAAGCCGAGGAGGCGCTCCTAGAAAACGAGCAGAAGTACCGAACGCTTGTGAATACCCTTCCTCAGGCTGTAACTATCGTACAGGACGGCCGGGTGGCTTTCTCCAATCCTGCCGGCCTGGAGATGGCTGGCTACAAAAGCCTTGAGGAGGCCGTGCAGGATAACTTGCTGTCACGGGTCGCGGCACGGGAACGTGAACGTCTTGCGTCATACCTGAGGGCACGTGAAAAGAGTGACCCCGACGTGCCAGACCATTACTTCACGATCTTGCATCGCTCAAGCGGCGAAGAGTTCCAGGCGGAAGTACATGTGAAGCCGCTCACCTACCGAGGGAGACCCGCCCAGCTGATTATTACTTCAGATATCAGCAGACTCATGCGCGCCGAAGAGGCGTTGCGGAATAGCGAAAAAGAGAAGAACTTAATTTTAGACAGCATCCTGGAGCACGTGGTATTTTATAACGCCGATTTCACGATCCAGTGGGCTAACAAAGCGGCCGCAGATTCGCTGGGGCTAAAGCCGAGCGATTTGGCCGGGAAGCGCTGTTACGAGCTGTGGCACGGAAAGGGCGAGCCCTGCCAAGACTGTCCTGTCCAGAAAGCCCTTAATACGGGCACAAGCGGGAGGATTGAGATAGGCACGCCAAATGGGAGAACCTGGGCTGTGCGCGGCTATCCGGTAAGAGACAGCGATGGCGCTATTATTGGAGCTGTCGAGTTTACGCTTGATATCAGCGAACGTAAGCGCGTCGAGGGCGCCCTCAGGGCTGCCGAAGAGCTTTACCGCACAACGATTGACGCTACCGACGATACGGTATTCCTGCGCGACCGCGAAGGGCGTTATGTCCACATAAACGAAGCTCCCCTTAAAGCTGTAGGGATAAGTCGAAAAGATATAATAGGCAAAACACTGGCGGAAGTCGGGAAACTCCCGCTGGAGAATGCGCAGCTTTATGACGAGATGCACCGGCGAGTTGTCGAGACCGGCGATCCTTTGAGCTTTGACGACACGCTGGTGCTACGCGACCGGACGATGATGGTTGAAACGCGCATGTGGCCGGTGAAAGACGCGACAGGGAACGTGGCATACGTTGCGGGATTCGGAAGAGATATGTCGCAGCACAGGAAAGCACAGAATCGCCTGCAAAAAGAGAGGGACTTCAGCACGAAACTGATACAAGCGAGCCCTGCGTTCTTTGTAGCCATCGACGCTGAGGGCAAGATTGCGATGATGAACGACGCCATGCTCAACGCCCTCAGCTATACTTCCGAAGAAGCCACGGGCAAAGATTACGTGGATACTCTCGTTCCAGATGCGGAGCGCGAAGAGGTTAGCGAATCTCTACAAGCCGCGCGGCACAAGCGTGCGCTGGACGCAAAGGAGCATAGCGTCCTGGCGAAAGACGGGAGAAAGCTAATCGTTGAGTGGCACGGCGGTCCGGTTTTCGACGAGAAAGGCGGGTTCGAGTTCGTGTTCGCATACGGAGTGGACGTGACTGAAAGGAAGCAGGCTGAGGAAACGTTGCGGAAAACTCAACTACGGCTAGCTACGCTCCTGGAGCATATGCCCGATGTCATATTCTATGAGACCGGCGGAGGCCGGGAGTTTATTTCCGAAAACGTATACGAGTATCTGGGCTACACCGCCAAAGGACTTACCAAAGACCGTTCGGCATTCCCTGAGCTTATTCACCCGGATGACAAGCCTAGCGTCGACAGGAACGTTGCCAAATGGCACGAAAGCGGCGAGAAAGGGGAGCTTTGCCAGCAGTTTCGCGCGAAGCGAGCCGACGGCGAATATGTGTGGATCGAAGACCGGATGGTGCTGGTCAAACCTGATGACGCTCCGGCATATATGACTGGCGTTATGATTGATATCACTAAACAAAAGCGGGAGGAAGAAGAGCTTCACCGCATGGCCACTGCCGTAATTCACGCGAACGACGCCATTACATTCCAGGATCTGGACGGCACAATTACCGGCTGGACCAGGTCGGCAGAGCGGATGTACGGCTATCCTGCCAGCGAGGTTATCGGGAAGAATATCTGCGAGATACTGCCTGGCAGAACGAAGGAGGACGTGGTCAAGTTCTTAAGCGAAGAAACCGGGCCCGAACCGGCCACACACATAGAAACCAGAAGGGAGACCAAAGACGGGCGTATCCTTGACGTGCTAGTGACTTTTTCGCCCGTGCTCATCGGCGAGAAGCTCATCGGCTTCACTACCATCGAACGAGATATCACTGAACGCAAGCTCGCCGAAAAAAAACTCCAGGTTTCAGAGCAGCGATTCAGCCAAGTGGCCGAAAACGCCCAGGAGTGGATATGGGAAGTGGATGTTAACGGGCTTTACACTTACGCAAGTCCGGTTGTGGAAAAGATACTTGGCTATAAACCGGAGGAGCTTGTTGGGAAGATGCACTTTTACGACCTGTTTGTCTCTGACAAGCGCGATGAGTTAAAGCAAGCGGCTTTCAATACCTTTAGCAAAAAACAGGCCTTCCGCGAGTTTGTCAACGCTAACGTCCACAAGGACGGGCATAGCGTCTGGCTATTAACAAGCGGCGTCCCCATGACAGATGACTCCGGAAGCCTGATTGGCTACAGGGGCGCGGATACCAACATCACAGAGCGCAAGCGTGCTGAAGACGCCCTTCTCGAATCTGAGGAGAAGTATCGAGCCCTTGTGCACAACATCCAAGACGGGCTTTTCGTAATCCAAAACGAGAAGTTTCTGTTTGTTAATAGCGCTTGCGCGCAAATGATAGGGTATACCGCAGAGGAGCTCATTGGCTCTAAGTTCCAGAACGTCATCGCACCCGAAGATCGCGAGATGGCTACCGACCGCTATCGGAAACGCCAGGCGGGAAAGGACGTTCCCCGCGAATACGAGTTCAGCCTGCTACATAAGGACGGGAAAACCAGGATAATCGTAAATATGCAGGTCGGGCTTGCTCCCTACCGGGGAGCTATCGCCAGCATCGGGACAGTAAAGAATGTAACGGGGCGCAAGCGCGCTGAAAGAGCTTTGCGCGAAAGCGAGGATCGCTACCGCTCGCTGGTGGAACAAACCCAGGTGCCGATATCGGTCATTCAGGGCTTCGTACACGTTTACGTGAATCCTGCTTACGCTCGCCTGCTCGGATATGAAAATCCCGATGAGCTTCTCGGCAAGCCGCTGGAAGCCACCATTGCTCCGCCTGACCGAGGAATGGTACGCGAGCGCTACCAAAAGCGGCTTTCCGGGATAGACGTGCCATCAACGTATGAACTGAGACATCTACGAAAGGACGGGAGCATCGTCTGGGTAGAGGCATCCGTCCAGCTGCGCGATTTTGAAGGGTATCCCGCTGTCCAAGCAGCCAGCCGCAAAATCACCAAGCGCGAGCCAAAGGCCGGAAAGCGGTGATTAACAAAGCCCGTAAGCATAGCTGCCCTAGAAGCCTGCGCTGGCGGCTCCCTTTGTGTGACATTGAAGGCTAGTTTCTAATCTTCCTTCACCAGCAGCACATTAACCGCTTTAACGACCGCTTTTACCGTATCTCCTTCATTGATGCCTAAATCGTCCAGCGATTCCAGCGTCATTACGGAGCTTACCGACTCCCCGCCAGGAAGCCTGACCCTTACCAGGCTCATTAGCGTGCCCCTTCGAATCTCTTCCACCGTTCCGGTTAAGTCGTTTCTCGCGCCATGTTTCACGATATGCCCCTCCCATAACAAACACAGATTAGCCTTAAGTGCTTAGTGAATGGATTATACACTGGATTAGCCGAGTAATCTGGCAAACGCCACATCGCTGATGATATAATCTAGGCTCTGGGCGCTTAGCTCAGTGGTTAGAGCGCATGCTTCACACGCATGAGGTCACAGGTTCGAATCCCGTAGCGCCCAATTTAGCATCGTCCGGGATACAGAATCGCACTCCCGCGCTGTGCGATTTTGCTCGTTCTACGTTATTCACGGTAGTAGAGTAATCGGCCCACGGGAATCGCTATCGAGATTATGGCGGAAACATCGGTTGAAAGCTGCTCGACATAGAACAATTGGCCTTCAGCGGCGGCGAGTTCCCGGCCGGACGGAACCGGAAGCTCCGTCAGCCCACCATCTTCCCAGTTCCAGATGGAGCCGAAGAAAGTCCCTGACACGACATCGAACTCCGGCTCTGTTACGATGAAAGCGCTGCCATTACCGCGTGTAAAAACCAATTTTTCGGGAGTCGCGAAAGCTGGAAACGCCGCCCAATCAATGGCCAGCTCTCCGGAACCGATATCGACGATTTCCGTGGAACCAGTGAAAACAGCCTGAGCACCCGTTATCCCGTAGGCCTCCGGGCCCAAGTCTACCAGCCCCCGGACTATGTCAACACCCGCAATCATTGTGTAACCAAGGACTTCTGCAGTACGCGCCTGGCTGAAAGCAAGCACAGCATCCCCGTTTACATCTTCCGTTACAGCCAAAAACACCGGATTTTCCGTGCCCGGCAGCAAATCTGGGATGCTAATATCGTGCAGCTCCCAAACTCCCCCCGAGCTGCTAAGCCGAACGGCAGTAAGCCGCGTATCAAGCTGCATATCGTCGGGCGATGCGGTTCCATGGGTGTAAAGCGCTATAAGCCCCTCGCCGATACCGGAAACCGTAGGGGCTACCACATCAAGCATCCATTCGTCTTCCGCAACAGGCTCGTAACGATGCCAGACCCCACCAGATAGCAACCGCCAGGCCGCATTGAAGGAATGCACGCCCGCCCCGTTGATTGTGTACGCAACAAACAGAATTGGTTCAGAAATGCCAGCCAGGCGCTGGACCCCCACGTAGGTGCGCAGTACTTCGCCAGTAACATCGGCGACCACGTCACGTTGCCACACTGCGCCGGTTGCGTCTCCGATGTACAGGTCCAGAGTCTGCTCGTCCAGGTTGGCTGCAACAATGTAGGGAATGTCCGCATACAACATAAACGATGGGCGCAGGCAACGCTGGGTTGGGTTTACGTCTGTAGCAACCCATCGGCTACCATCGTAATAGCAGTACGTGACCACGTCCGTTTTCGCACCCGTTGAACTTATCCAGACCATTGCTGGAGCGCCGTCCTCGTACAGAGCGTTATTCTGCCCGCTGCCAGGGGAGGGATGTGTTCGCATGCGGGACGAGGTTCCCACCCCTCCCGGCATCTCGTGAAGCCCTGGCAGGGGCAAATGGTAAACCTTAGCGGGATTAGGCGTGGCCGCTACCGGACCGACTGGCTCCGCGATATTGGGAGGATGAGCCGAATCCTGTGCTCGCAGCATAAACCAGTACTCAACGGTATTCTCCAGGCCTTCAATGGTTGCAGTAACCGCGCTGCCAACATCGACGTAGTGGTCTGCCTGCGCGGGATCAGTGAACTCATAATCCGCCCAGAAAACGAAGTACCGCACGGGCTGGCTTTGCAGGTCTGTCCACTCGCTCCACGCCAGGTCAACCCGCCCGTTAGATGGCACGGCAGCAAATTCAGGCGGTACCACACCAGAAACCGGCGGGTCCTGGTCAGCAGTCGTATTAACGGGAAAAGGCTCGGACGTAACATACTCCGCGCCTTCGTCCCGCCCGTCGGTCGCGACGATACGGAAGTATAGGTTCCCTCGGAATTCTTCGGGAGCTGGAAGGCTGAATGAGTAAGCTTGGAACTCCCCTACTTCAAAAGACGGATTAAAGGGCACGCTTCGGTTAGCACCGGATGCGCCTGTTGGCGTAAGCCATGAAGCCGACCATTGTACGTCCGCGGAGCCTTCGGGCTGGATGCCCGAATAAATCCTGTATCCTGCGAGGATTGCACCGTAACTTGCCGCTATCGCGGTGATGTCTCCGATACCGACGATTCCGTTAGCGTCCCCGTCAATATACGCCAGATGCTCGTTATCTCCTTCGGGAACAGGAACGCCAAGCTCGTCAATCCGCGGCTTTACACCGTAGTTGATTGCAAGCGGCGTGATGTCCGGAACACCCACAAACCCGTCATTATCGTAGTCGCCGGCGTTGCGTCCCCGCCAGGAGATCAGAATGTTGCCTGTTTGATCAGCAGTTACCTGCACACTTCTGGGAACGTTAGCGTTACCCACCGGGATGCCGCAAGCACTTCTGTCTTCTGCATACGTTAGCAGCGCTTCGGATAGGCAAGATTTCAGCTTCGCAAAGACTTGAGGGTCTACGTTGTCAGATGGGACTAACTCGTCTATCTCCCTGGCCGCATTGGCTAACCAATCCGCCTCAGCGTGGCTCTTGGCAATCTGATTGCTGGAACAAAACTCGCGCGACCTAGGTATGTCGGTGACACTTCCATCCGAATTGCCGCAAGACACGAGGAGGAGCACCAGAACCAGACCAGAAACGTAGTGTAACACTCTCACCTGTTTCCCCCCTTTGTGTCGTGTTAACGTCAATTATTATATAACATAATTAGTATTAATAGCAATACGGTGCCATGCCGATATAGTTTATGATCAACGAGACCATATCATTCTTGCTCCTCTTCGAGGATAAACTTGCCGACCTTCATCTGTTCCGAGATCGGAATCGGTCGCTCGTTATTGAAACACGCCAGGCAGAATTCATCGAAGGGGAACCCGGTGGCTTTTACCACGCCTTCCAGCGACAGATATTGCAGAGTATCCGCGCATATCACTTCGTTTATCTCGTCAACGCTGCGGCCGGCCGCGATTAGCTCTTCAAACGTGCCAAAATCGATACCGTAATAGCAGGGAAACTTGATGGGCGGCGAGGAAAGCCGCATATGCACTTCGCGCGCGCCCGCCTTTCGCAGCATCTTTATCATCTGGCGGCTCGTGTTGCCCCGGACAATGCTGTCGTCAACCAGCACTATCCTCTTACCCTCGATTACCTCACGCAGCGGGTTTAGCTTCATACGGACGCCTATCTCACGCTGAGCCTGAAGCGGCTCGATAAAAGTGCGGCCTACATAGCGGTTCTTCACCAGCGCTTCGTGGTAGGGCAATCCGCTTTCGTCGGCGTAACCGATACCGGCCGGCAGACCGGAATCGGGAACCGGTATGATGATATCGGCGCTGACGCCGCTTTCGCGCGCCAGCTGGCGCCCCATCTCCAGTCGCATCGAATAAGTTTCTTTGCCGCGCAGCAGGGAGTCGGGACGGCAGAAGTAGAAAAACTCAAACATACACGTGTGTAAATCGCCTTCGGCGATCCGTTCCGAATGCAGGCCCGAACGGTCAATCCGAAGGATTTCCCCGGGCTCGATGTCCCGCACAAACTCGCCGCCAACCAGCGGAAACGCGGCACTCTCCGACGCAACCACGTAGCCGCCTTCAAAAGACCCAAGCGCAAGCGGGCGAACGCCAGCGGGATCCCGCACGGCGTACAGCCCGTCTGTTGTGAGCACTACCAGGGAGAATGCCCCGCGCGCCCGTTTCACGGTTTCCAGTAGAGCTTCGTTGAAAGGCATCTCGCGAAGGTAGTTCTTAACAAGCAGCCCGAACGTTTCGGTATCCGAGGTGGTCTCCTGTGAGAGTCCCATATTCGCCAGATCCCCCGCAAGCTCCCACGTGTTAACAAGATTGCCGTTATGCGATATCGCAAACGACCGCGCGGGTTCATCGGTGTCCTGGAAAACAAGCGGTTGCGCGTTTGCTTTCGTGCTCCGGCCCGTAGTGCTGTAGCGGTTGTGGCCGATGGCGGCGTCACCGCGCATCATCGTCAGGATATCTTCATTGAACACCTGCTGCACCAGCCCCATGTCCTTGTAGACCATGACGTGCCGCTCGGTAGAGACCGCTATGCCGCTGCTTTCCTGCCCGCGATGCTGAAGCGCAAAGAGGGAATAGTAGGTGATACGGGATACATCTCTTCCGGGCGCGAAGACGCCGAATACCGCGCATTTGTCCCTGGCTTCGAAGCCCATCGCTCGCAGAGTGATTATACACGCTCAGGAGTGCTGCACAAGGTATAATCGTATTGATGAGGTATCTAGACCTCGATTTCTGGATAAACAACCCTTTCGTTCCCTGGGCACGCATCTGGGCGGGTTTGACGCTGGCAGTCTACCTCTACCTCATCTACTGGACTTACCGCGATGCGGAAAGGCGATTTAACTCAGGTGTTTGGTTTGGGCTGCTGGCAGCGGTGCTGCCGGTAGCCGGCTGGGTCTTCTACCTGCTGTACCGGCAGAGCAGCCTAACGACTTATGACATTATCGAGCAGCGGGAAAAGCTGTTTGACCGCCATCCCGCGATTGAATATGAGCTGTACCTTGCGTACAAGCGCCAGGAAGCCCTGGACGAGATGATACAGCGGATGAAGGCGTTCCTTCTTGGCGAGGGCCTGCCGGAAACGGAGCCTGCCGTTACGGACTACCCGGAACACATCATGCGTTCCCGCGAAAGAGAGCTGGCCCAGCATAGGGAGAAAAAGGTCCGCGAAGCCTACGAACGGACGCGTGCTCGGGTGCGAACGCGCCTCTCGGTTATCGGACAATCAGTGCAGCGCGGCGTCAGCCCCCGGCGCGTTGAAGTGGCGGATCAGCTCGCACTGATGGGAAAGCTAACGGAAACTCCCTTGCCCGACCGCCAGATGGAAAAACTCATATACGAGGGCAAGCTCAAGGTTGCGAAGATGTACTGCGAAGACCAGCTCCAGATTGCCAAGGAGCAAAACGACGAGCGCCGGATATTCAGCTACAAGCACCATCTGCGGCATATCGAAGAACTGATCCAGCGCGAGAAAGATGGCGGCAAGGATAAATCCAGCGGCACCATCGACCCTTCGTAACGGTCGCAGCTTCATCCTGCCACGCTAGCTAATTTAATGCGCTGTTATAATCAAGATATGCTCGCTGAACGAATCAAGACGAAACTCGCGGAACTTGGCATTGACCTTCCCACACCTGCTCCGCCGGCCGGTTCATATGTGCCGTGGAAGCGCTCGGGCAATACCATATGGGTGTCCGGTCAAGTGCCGATGACGGAAGGCACGTTGCATCGTACTGGACTAGTCGATTCGGAAGTCAGCATGGAGGACGCGCAGGAGTGCGCGAAGCTTTGCGCTGTTAACGCGCTGGCGTGGCTGAATGTTGCGACGAACGGCTTTGAGGGCGTCAGAGGAGTGTTAAGGCTCAACGGTTTCGTGGCCTCTTCGCCGGGCTTTACCGACCAGCCCAAGGTGCTTAATGGCGCGAGCGACTTCCTCGTCAATGTTTTCGGCGATCCCGGCAAGCACACCCGAAATGCAGTCGGGGCGGCAGCGCTGCCGCTGAATGCTCCTGTAATCATTGACTTCGTGTTCGAGGTGGAATAGCAATTGGCGCCACAAGGCGGAGCAGTTTCACGCATCGTCGGCTGGGGGATTGCCGCAATTGCGGCAGCGTCGGCCGTATTCCTTTGGCTTGCCGCTAATAAGCCATTTGCCGACAGAGAGCCGTTCGAAGCGCCGCTGGAAATGCGGCCGTTGAGCTTCACCGAGCTTCTGGAGAATCCCGAGGTCAGGGAGCCCGAGAGTGCTGTGAAGTTTTATAGCAAGGGCGAATTCTCCATCCTACTTTCCTACGACTCGCATAACCGGCTTGAAACCTGCGGTTGCAGCCCGCTCCAGCTCGGCGGCATCGCCCCTCGTGTCGCGCTCATCAAGATATTCCAGGCTAGAGGTGGCACTCTCGTATTGGACGCCGGCAGCGTGAGCGATGGAGCAGGATCATTCCAGCTGCTTAAATTCCAAACGATGCTCCGCGCCATGCGGGAAGCCCGTTATAACGGCGTGAATTTGGGCGTGACAGATATGGCCTACGCTCCGGGCGAATTAGCCGGGCTGTTTCGCGAGGCTGAAGTTCCCCTCTACTCGGCGAACGTGTTGGCAAAAGAGATTGAGAATCCGTTGACGGGCACCGAGGCACTATACGACTATCCGCCGTATATCGTGGCGCCGCTTCCTATGCTAGATTCGCCGGATGAAGCGGGCGCTCGGCAAATCGCGCCGCCGGGCGTGACTGCGCTGGTTAATGGTATAAGAGCCGGAGTTGTCTTTCTACAGTTCACGCAGATGACGAAAGACTTCGAACGGCACCAGGATTACATGATTGTCGAGCCGGAAAAGGCGTTTGAGCAGGTGAAGCGCGCGACGCATCCCGAACCGGAGTTCTGGGTGCTGGTAGCGGAAGGCTACGGTCACGATATTGAGGAGTTCGTGCAGGCACATCCTGAAATCCTCATTGTGCTGACAGGCAACAAACATATTGAAGAAGAGAAGAACATTGCCCGGCCGCTCGCAAACGGTGGCATCTGGTTCAACACGTTTTTCTATGGGAAGTACCTCGGGCTGGTCAGCATTGATGGCAAGCCCGGCGATGAGCGCAAGCCCGCAGTGTTCGAGGCCGTCAATATGCCCATCCTGTCAACGTATTACCCCGATCCTGCCGTGCACGATCTGATAAAGAAAGACCTGCATTCGGAGTTAGAAGCGGTCTTCCGGGAGCAGAGCTTCGAGTTTAAAGCCGCGAATATCATCCCGCCCGAGGATTGCAGGGACTGCCACGCGAGCCAATATGAGATCTTCACGCAGAGCGCCCATCTGAATTCACTGCAAACGCTCAAGGACGCGGGGCAGCAATACAACGTGGAGTGTTTGTCGTGCCACGTAGTCTACGATTACACGAACGACCTGATGTACCCTATGCAATGCATCACCTGCCACCAGGAAATCACGCCAATACACGGCTTCAAACGGCAAGCAGGAGAGCCCGAAAACTTGCAGCCGACGGCCAAAGCCACATACGAGTTCTGCGCCCGTTGCCACAATCCGGAGAACTCCACGCGATTCAAGGCACACCAGCGCGCTTACTTCGACGCAATAAGACACTGGGATTGAACAAGGTACTCCCTGCTATAATCGCTAAAGGGGCATGGGCTATCTGCTAGACACAAAGGAGCTAATGGAGCGGGAAGCCGCGACACTAACCCCCTACGCCGTCCACTCCATTGACTGCTCAGGACGCGAGCATCCAGAGCCTGATGCTCCGGCGCGCACTCCGTTCCAGCGCGACTGGCACCGCATCACGCATTCGCAGGGCTTCCGCAAGCTGGAATTTAAAACCCAGGTGTTTGTGTATGGTGAAGGCGGCGAGTACGAAGACGTCATCCGAAACCGCCTTACGCACACGCTTGAAGTTTCCCAGATTGCCACGAGCATAGCGCGCTCACTTGGCCTTAACGAAGACCTGGCGAGCGCCATCGCGCTGGCGCACGATCTGGGCCATACACCGTTTGGCCATTCGGGCGAGGAAGAGCTTAAGAGCCTCGTTCCGAGCTTCAACCACAACGTCCACTCGCTCCATATAGTGCGGAAGCTTGAGCGGCGCTACCCCGAATTCCCCGGGCTGAACCTCACGCTGGACACGCTTGAGGGAATCGAGAAGCACGAAACCGAGTACGACCAAATAGGCAGCTACGAGTTTAGGAAAGGCGAGATGCCGCCTTTAGAGGCGCAGGTAGTCAGCGTTTCAGATATCACAGCATTCCGGGCGCATGACGTTGAGGACGCCCTGATATCCGGCATACTCACGACCAAGCACTTCAGCGATGCTGGCCTGAAGCTGTGGGATGCCGTATTCACACCTCTCGAAAACGTAAGTGATCGACGTGTGCTTTTAGCGCAATTAGCCAGAAGGCTAATCGACTCCCTAGTTGCGGACATAAGAGAGGAGACTCAGCACCGCCTTGCTGAAGCGGGTATTAAAACTCTTGCACAGGTCAGAGAGTATGAAGGCAATCTGGTGGGATTCTCCAAGGAACTGGCTCAGCACCTCACAGCGCTCGGCGAATTCCTGATGGAGCGGTTTTACCGCGACTGGCGCATAGTAAGAATGACTAATAAGGGTAAAATGATTGTGCGCAGGCTTTTTGAGGAGTATCTGCTGCATCCGGAGATACTCCCGCCAGAAGTCGCGGAAGCCTATAATACGCCTGCGCTGGACGAAGAAGGCCGAAAGCGCGTGCTGGCGGACTACGTAGCGGGGATGACCGACCGGTACGCCACAGCGGAATACCTGCGCCTGTTTGAAGTGGGCCATCCCGCGTAACAGCGCCAAGAGGGAACAGTATGAAACGCGACGTCATCACCGTCAGCGACCTAACAGACGACGAGCTGCACGAAGTATTGCGGCGCGCCCGGGAATTCGAAAAAATGAGCGCGCAAGAGCGCTTATCGCTGCGGACGAAGCTCGAAGGAAAACACTGCTTGCTGCTGTTTTACGAGCCTTCTACGCGCACGAGATTGTCGTTTGAAGTCGCCGCCAAGACGTTTGGGATGGAAACATCTGTCGCAACTGCTGAAGGCCTTTCCGTGGCCAAAGGGGAGTCGATTGAGGATACCGCGCGAACCTGCGGAGCACTGGGCTATGAGGTGGCGGTTATGCGGCATCCCGATGACGGCGCAGTTAGTGAATTCGCTGCGCACTTCCCGGCACCTGTAATCAATGGCGGAAGCGGCAAGTTCGCGCATCCGACCCAGGCCTTACTGGATACTTACGCCCTATGGAAGCGTGACCTGCTCAGAGATAACCTCCGCGTCGCGATCTGCGGTGATGTCCTGCACTCGCGCGTGGCACGAAGCGATGTGCGCCTGCTTAACCGCTTCGGAATCACTCCTATTCTTGTAGCTCCCAAGGAGCTAATGCCCGATGGCCTTATGCAGGACGCGAACTCTTCGGATGCAGAAAGCCTGCAGGCAGAGACTCAGCACGATCTCGACAGCATTCTGGGTGAAATCGACGTGCTTATGATGCTGCGAATGCAGCTAGAGCGCCATGGAGGAGTTGTGCTCATCAGGCCCAAAGACTTCATCGCAGGCTACCAGCTCAATTCCGAGCGCCTGGAGATGTTGCGCCCGAATGCTGTTATTATGCACCCCGGGCCGGTCGTGCGCGGTTCGGAACTGACAGACGACGTGATGGAGGACAAGCGCGCCATCATCGTAGAGCAGGTAGCGGGAGGCGTCTTTGTAAGGATGGCGCTGATCGACCTGCTCATGCAGCAGACGTAGATGCCGCCACCCACGCAAAACAGCGAGAAAGAGCACCGCTACAGGCTGTGGTACCTCAAGGACGAAGTGCTGCGCTTCGTAGGGCACATCGATACGGTGAAGCTCGTCGAACGGGCTTTGCGCGCTGCCAAGCTGCCTCTTGTGCACACAAAGGGCTTCTCCAAAAAACCCAAGTTCGTTACATGCCCCCCGTTGCCTTTAGGCTACACCAGCCGGATGGAGCTGCTTGATTTCACACTAACCGAGAAGCGGGATTCGAATGCAATCCTAGAGAACATCAAAGCGTTTTCTCAGCCGCGCGAGCTTTTTCACAAGCTCAAATCCCTGGGCAACAGCGAGCCAAAGCTGAATAGCGTATTACATTCGATGCTGGTTGAGCTTGTTTTTGTAAATGACGAGGGTAAGGAGTTTTTAACCTCCGACGAATTTGATGAGTTCCTTCAGGCTCTGGGAAACGAAAAAGACGAGCTGACCCGAGGGATGCTGGGATGGGGGGTAACCCACAAGCGACTGAAATTAAACACGAGTGTCCGCACGGATGCAATGCCGCTTTCGAAGTTCGCTAAGGTGGCAGCCGAGTACTTCCATGCTAAGTTCGTGGGTGGCGAGAGGGTAATGCTGCTCAGGAAAGACGGCGGGCTAGCTTTTTAAAGGCGCTTTGCGGGGTTTACAACAGCACTTTCCGCGGATGAAGCGGCAGGTTATCACCTACGGGCTGCGCGACTTCCACTATTGCCGCTAGCTCACCGTCGGGCCCTGTCGCGAAAAGCCTTGTCCCGCGCTTGTGGATTCCGCCTTCGAGGAAATGCGCCTTCACGACAACTGGCATCCCGCGCGCAAGCTGCGCGACGCTCGGCGCGTCCAGTGCAACCGTGCGCTCTGGCTCGGCGATTATGCTCATCGGCTGAAGGGCATCCTGTTCCTGCCCTTTGGCTGCCATATCTTCCATCGCTTCAAGCGTATGGGCGTCCTCCACGCGGAACGGACCCACCTGCTCCCGCACCAGCGAAAATACGCAGCCCTGCGTCTTAAGAAGCTCGCCAAGGTCCCGCGCCAGGCTGCGAACGTAAAAGCCGCCGCGGCACGAGATGCGCACCGTAAGCAGCGTTAGCGGCGGAAGGCTTATCGGCTCCGAAGATAGGTCTGGCCGCGATTCTAGCAGCTCATCCGCCGCCGGACCGTCCACATACGAAACAAACTCGATATCCTCAACGGTAACGCGCTTGAGTTTGTGCGGAACTTCCTCGCCCGCAAGCGCCATACGGTAAAACTCCTTGCCGTCCACTTTGGTTGTGGAAAACCTCGGCGGGCGCTGCGATATCTCGCCAATGAACTGCTTAAGCGCAAGCTGAACCTCTTTTTCGGCCGCGCTGCCTTTCTCTCCAGCCGAGACAATCTCGCCGATTATATCGTCCGTGGTGGTGGCGAAACCAAGCAAAAGCGTCGTGAGATAAACCTTGCGGAAGTCCGCGAAGTAGCTGAACAGCTTCGTCGCGCGATTCACGCCGATGGGCAGAACGCCAGTTGCGGGCTTATCGAGCACGCCCGAATGCCCCAGCTTGCGGATGCCCAGGATTCGCCTGAGCTCGCTGATGACCTGAAACGACGTCAGGCCAACCGGCTTGTTGATATTGAAGAAGCCGTTAATCTTCCCGCCTGGATTGCTGTCCGACATATCGAAGGCAGTGGATTGTAGCCTGTAGCTATCAGGATGGCAAGTCAGCAATCCCGTGCATCCAGCTTATTCAGCGGAATCGCTTTCTTCGGCGGGGGGTAGACTGCGGCGGGCGATAACGGCGGCGATTATGGCGATGAGAAGGCCAAGCGTGAGGAGAATGCTGAAGGCGTGGCCGGCCGGTTCGGCGTCCTGCACCAGGAAGCGCGCGCGGCCGATGAATAGCGAGATACGCGCCATCACAGTAGAACCGAAGCTGGCGCCGAAAGCGACCATCAGCACCCAGATACCTATCTTCGCGGTTCCGCCGATGACACCCTTATGCTCGTAGCTGAAAAAGAAATAAACGAGCACAGTTACTACGCAGATGAAGAGGATTATCGCGTTAATCAGCGCCGGAACGTATTCAGCCGCAGGCGCACCCAGATAAGGCTGCATATTAACCCACGGGAAGCTTGCGTATACCTGAGCCAGCAGGTAACTGTTGAGCACCGGCCCGATTACAAATCCGGCGCCCCACCCCACAACGAACGCCAGCGCCCACCGGCTCATCCACTCTATTGCCGGTACCATGCGCGTTAACATAATTAAGCCGAGAATCCCCGGGATAAGAAACCAGTAGTCGGGGGTGAACGCCCCGTTGGGGTCCAGGTTCACGAATACTCGTCCGATGAAGTCAGGCAAGACTATCGTCGCCCATACCAGCCATACGATATAGGCATTGGCGACTCCAACATACAGATGTTCGGCGAAGCGGAAGAAGGGATTGTCCTTGTAAAGGAACGAGAGAATCATCAGGGTCAGGCCCGCCGCTATCCAGGTTCCGATGAAAGCGGCCATCAGGCTCCACCTCCCGTTCCCACATGTTTCAGCGACAGCGACCTGAAAAACACAACGTTGCCAATAATGATAAAGAGAACCAGGAGCGCGTGAACGATAGACTGGCTATTCATACCTGCGGACGCGGCGCCTTTCTCTCCGACAAGCTCCTCATATTCTGCAGCGGCTTTCAATCCTCCCATCAAGCCGTTTATCTGTCCAGACTGATAGAAGGAAAAGTAGTCGGCGAATGAAACCGCGGTACACCCCGCGCCCATTGGATATCCCCCAGGAGCGGAGCCGTAGGCCACCCACGGCCGGACGGTTTCGCCGGCCGCGAGATCCACCATATACTTGATGTTGCCCTGCAATTTCGGCGTCCGCTGCAATATAGGCATATCGGCGGTGGGCCGCCCGTTCGCATCACTCCGGTACATCTCTTTGATATCGCTGTTTAGCTGGGAAATCACCGCCGGCAAGTTGGGCTTGAATCCCAGCATAACGTAGTCACTTCCGTCGGTTTTGCCCATCTCGCCGCCCACATCAGTCAGCGCTTTAACGCCCAGCCCCGTGCCGGCGGGGCCGAATAAATTAATGCCTATGACATAAATGTCCTTGCTGAAGGCGTGACGAAGAACGGCGAGCAGCATCGGGTATAGCTCAGGCTCGCTAGAGGGGTCGAAGTCCACGGCAACCACGATTGTGTCACCGGGCTGTAGATTATCGATCGTATTAAATACGCCCAGAACCTCCCGTGTCGGCAGATTCGGCCAGACATCGAACGGGAAAATGAGAGGCAGAAACACCGCAAACGCTATCAGCGCGTACAGGAGGTAGCGTTCCCAGGAGCGAACCACTAATCGCCACCCCCCATATAGGTTTTCTCGACACCGAAAATTATTCGGACGCTTGTAGCGATGATGCCCAAAGCCACGCCAAGCACTATCCCGCGAAATCCCGCAGCATTCGGGATATTTAGCAGCCAGCTTGTCATCTCCTCCATGCGCAGACTGCCCCAGAAGCCCGTATCAGGCAGCCACGACGTCATTGACGTTCCCAGCGGCACGCGTCCCAGCATCACGATCACCGCGGCGATAAGCAGGACGGTCGCTTCCATAGTCTTAGCGCGGAAGCTGCGGTAGGCGGCACTGGCAATATAGAATGCCAGGATGGAGAACATCGTCGCCTGCATCGGCACGAGTATCCAGAAGAACATCCAGTAAAAGACGCCCTGGTTGTTTTCCAGGCCTCCCCACGGGTAGTACACGGTAGTGCCTTCCGGTGGCACCGACCACCAGGGAATCCACGCGACCATCATCGCGATAAATCCCAGGATGAGCACCCAGGAGTAGCCGTAACCGGGCCGCTTCTTGCGAATTTTCGTGATGTGCTGGCCCAGGATTGAGTTAATGCCGAGAAGCATCGCGAATGCGCCGATTATCGTGACGAATATCTTCAGCCGGTCGCCGATCCCCTGCATCGGCGCTGCGGGGATATAGAAGATGACAAGCGTGAACAGCCCCAGCACAAACGCTATCACCACCGGCAGTTGTCTGCGCAAAAACGTCATATCTACGTATGCTCGTTAAACAGCTGCATGAAGTATTCCATCTTCTCGCCCAGCCATCCAAGAGCGTTGCCGCTATCACCTAATGCGGCTATCAGGAGGGCTACGGAAAAAATAAGTCCAAGAAGAAGGGCAGCGATTATGACCGCCTTGGCCATATCGCTAGCCTTGACACTGCCGAGAAGCTTGGGTTCGCGCGAGATGTACGCGCTCGCGGCGTAAAGCTCCTCGCCAATCAGTACATAGTCGCAGGACGTGATGAAGAAAGGTATCTGCACGTTAGAGTCGGTTCCCGCAATCTGAATCGCGCCCGTTGACTGCCCCACCTCGCCGAGTAGCAGGCTCTCGGCGTAATAAAAACCGAAAAAGAAGTTCGCCGCCGGACGCTCGCGCACCATCATCCCGTTTACGGCAGCTACGTAACTGAACTGGTCGTTAGTGATGAAAAAGACATTGTCGGAGTTATATGCGTCCGGACGCCCTGCTTCGTAATAAGCCTCGCGCACCGTCTCCTGGCATACGCTCATCACAATAGGATCAAAGCAGGGAACCTTTATCTGGCTTTCGTAGTTAGCAACGTGGCGCGCCACGTGCCCAAGCAGGTTGGTGGCGGCGATGGTGGAGACGGTCGTCATCGGGTCCAGTCCGCATAGATAGAAGATCGGGCGTCCCATTTCTGTAGCACGCCCGATAGCCTCGTCTACGGCGTCTAATCCGGCGATACGGCGGATGTAGAACCTCCTCCGGCGTGCCGTCTCGATGAAAAACAAGATCACCACTAGAAACGCCGCGGCCATAAACAGGTTGTTAAACTTAGACCAGTCAAACCATTGCGTAACCGGTTCAGCGTGCAGCGTGGGGTCAAACAGCCGAACAGCGCCGTTAGACGTAACCCCCAGCTTGAAATGGAGTTGATCCCAACCGTATATATGTAATACTGGCTCCGGGCCGGGCGAATTTCCTTCCTCCTGTTGTTTCGTATACTCCTTAAGCTCCCGCTTGTATTCCGCCTCGGCAGCAGTATCAAACGCGGTGAAGTCTATGATTATGTACTGGTAGTCCCGGTGCGAACGGCTATACCGGAAGTACTGAAGGCTGTTGGCCATAATGTTCTCGCCCAGGCCGATAGGCCTGAAGTCGAACGGCAACGGCTTATATGGGCCGGATGCGCCCTCCGAGAAGTACACGGTATATCGCACGTCCTCCGGCGTGCTCGACGAGCGCCGCCACGTTATCAGGATGGACGTGCCGTCATCGTTGGGGAGGTCTCTAGCTTCAATCTCGGTTGGGGGCTCAAAGCCCAGCAGGACGCTGGGCGTTATCGGAGGAGGCTCTCGATCCAGCGGGGAAACCGCAATCTCGTCAGCCTGCTGCGCAAAAACCGGAGAAGCCAGCGCCAGCGCAGCAGCGATAAGTGCCACACACAGCTGACTCCTGAGGTTTTCTCCGAACAAGATTCCTCCCGGCGTGAAGTTGGCTGATTATACGCCGCGCGCAGGAGCGCGTCAACGATAAATGCCCGGCCGCACTTACGTTAGACTTCCGGAGTTACGACTACCGTTACTTTTAGCGAGCCTTTCGATAGCGCTTTCTTGTCATCGGACACTTCGACCTTCAGTGCCGTGTCGTAGTGCGAGGACGTACACCAACCCTCTTCGATGTTGCAGTAGAAAACATCCACCGAGGCAGGTATGGCCAGTTCGCCCAAAGCACACTTAGCGCCGAGCTTCACCGGCACCTTTGCGGCCACCGTCGTTTGAGCGTGACCTTTTTTAGTCTCTTCAGGCGCCAAATCCTCGCGCGTCCAGGAATACTCCAATGGTTTGATAGTCACGGGCAGCTGCTCAACCTTCTTTTTATCGAAGCTAACCGCTGCCAGCGGCTCTTCCCCAAGATGGAAGCCCGGCGGCACAACGAAGAAAAACTCAAACGTCACGTCCGCACCGGGCTTAAAGCATGTAACCTTCTTCTTCGCGGTCTTTTCGCTTGCACTCGCGAATGAGACCGCTATCGCCAAAGCTGCGACGCACAAAGCCAGTGGTACCAGTGCAAAGATGCCCCTTTCGAAGATTTTTTCTCTACAGTTGAATCTCATAGTTTCCCTATCCAATAAAGCGGAACAGCCTTATCCCGCGTCGCCGGGACCAGGACTTCCGGTCCGACTGCATATAGCCACGCCGACGCAAAAGCTACTCGATGGATGGACCGGTATTTACCCACAGGTTATGATAGGCTGGCGCATCCACGAAGTAAACGAACACTCCCTGCTCGTAAGTGAATGGATCAGCCGTGTGCAGCACCGGGATTTTCTGCGCATCGTAATACTCATCCACAAACCAGTTCGTATCGCTGAAGAAGGCATCGCACTCCGTCCACCAATTTGAACCGTCGAAGTACTGGTCTATGTAGCTTAAGAACGAACCGGCTTGGGTTCTCCATTGAGACATTGACCACGAGCCCTCGGCACTGGCCGCGAATTGCTCCAGGGCGTAATCATCTAGATTCGTGTCCCAACTCAGCATAAAAGCCGCTTCTGTATCTTCAGCGTCCCAAAGCGATATCCAATAGCGCATATCTTCGTCCAGCGTCAAGGTCACCCCGGCGTTCATCCCGCCTGTTCCGGCAAAGCCGCGACGAAGCCCGCTTCTTTCCTCCCAGACTGTAAGCTCATTGTCCGGGCTGTCAAGATACGCCGCAGCCACGGCGTCACCATCGTGCCGAACCGCTAAGTCGTATTGAGTGATAGCTGAGGCGCATGACATTGCAAGAGCCTGGCTGTGCGAAGCCATGCCGTTATTGGATTCTATAAGCCACAACCGCCACGGGCTTCCGGCCTCCGGCGCCAGGATGTTAATGTCCAGGGAAGAACTCGGACCAAGGGCAATCCTGGGCGCGGTTGTTACAGCCCCGCCAGTGAATACCGACTGGGCCGACCCGAAACTGCCGAAGCTACCTTTCACATACATAACATTTTCGCCTTTTAGGTAGGCGATATGGAAATCGTCAAACTCATCCACCGCCATTGTAGCGTTTCCCAGCGTTCCGCTTGCGGCGGAGTCGATAAGGTCGTACTCCCATCCGCCCGGCGGCGAAGGTGGTGTCCCATCGTAGAGCCGAGCCACCCACAGCGTCCGCTCGCCGGTTACCGGGTCAATGTCCCCAAATACAACGTGCGGATTGCCGCTGGAGTCGCACACAACAGCCCGGTTGGACAGGTCGTAGCCGGGTGTGGCGAATCCGTCGGCAATGTCTTCCCAATGCATACCTACAGCATCGTAAACGATGAGTGCGACATCGCGCATGTCGGGATCGTATACTGACATTACGAGCTCTTCGCCGGCGAAATCCATAGCAGTGCCGCCCCGTCCAACGTGTGCTGCTCGTCGACCTTCCGCGATAGGCTCACTATAGGTATCCCACTCGTTGCTATAGGGATCATACGTCCCAAAGAAGCATGCATCTTCGCCTTCGTTACCGTATGCGTACTGCTCGTTAGTGCTTTCGTCAATGTACAGCCCCAGTGCAGCCCCGTACTGGTCGCCATTGCCAGCAACCCACATGTCCGACCATCCGCCGTCGTAGTACGACCAGCTCACTCCCTCATTGGTAGCCCACAGAATAAATGGCTCAGCCGCCCATTTATGCCAGCACATCACGGTCTCCGTGACCGGTTCTATCGATGTGCCAACAACGTCGCTATCCCAGATATCGAGGTCGCTGCTGTATGAGAGCAATACGTCCCAGTGCGCCCCGTTCTCCTCGCTATACAAGCCAAACGAGACGCCAATGTAATAACCTCCCCCGATTTGGCTTGGAGTGCGCCACGGCGGCGGTGCTCCAATTAGCTCAACCAGATCTATGGAGCAGAAATAACCGGCTTCTTCGCTGTATGCTCCGTCCGCTGTGTACACAATATCTGTCGTCCAGCCGCTTGCGCCATCGAGCATATAGCCGCACATCACTTCGTCAAGCTCGTTGCTCCAAACGAGAATCCGGTCAATCCCGCCAGTGCCGTCGTCGAGCACTACCATATCAAGATAGGCGCCTGGATTGTTCGTGGAGCTCTCCTGATAGACAAGCTCGTCGGTTAGGTTACCGTTGTCCCACGTCCCGTAACGAACCTGCCCTGTCCAGCCATATGTCTGATAAGCGAAATGAACCACCCCGCTGGAGTCAAGAGCCACCCGCGGATAGCGGCACTCTTTATATGTCGTGATAAGCTCATCTATTGCGACATCGCCGGCGTCCTCATAGGCCAAGTAGAGAGATGAAGGACCACCGGTCTCATTGGACTGCGTGAAGATGGCAAAATATTTACCATCGGGTCCCAGAACTACATCCGAGTATTCGCCCATTACACGCCCGGCAATAATGCCGTCATCGAAACTCGGCACTGTTTCCGGCAGCGTGTGGTAAAGGTAGTAATTGCTTCCCTCGGTTGACATTCCGTCATCAACTTCCACGTACACTTCGCCGATACGGGCAGCTCCCGCGGGTATTATGAGGTTAAGGACAGTATCAGAAACGTAGTCGAGGCTCAGCCCGGGCACTTCAACACCGTTGAACCATACTGTCAGGTTATCGGGAATGTCCCCGAAATTCATGCCAATAATCTCTACGCCCGTGCTGTCAGGAATGCCATATCCTGGAGACACCTTCTGGATAACCGGTATGTTTCCCAAAAGGATATCGCAGTAATAAGGATTCGTGAGTTCAGAACCAATTAGAAGCTCGAGCTTAATCAAACCAGGAGGCGCGTCAATGGGCAGAGTCGCGACTACATGGTCATCCGACCAGTAGCTGAACAGCCCGCCGTAGGCGGCATCGTCTATCACCAGCTTGTTCATTCCGTCAGGCTGCCCGAAGTTCGCCCCATAAAAATTAATCTCCGCATTAGGCGCAGCAGGATCCGGAGAGACGGAGAGTATATAAGGCGAAGTGCACTCAAAATCGCCATTGGTTTCCTGCGGGATGTTATTTGATACGACAGTAATCGCGCCAATGGTCGCTCCAAGCGGGACAAACGCCTCGATCCTGGTGTTTTCCCACGAGAGGATATTCGCTAGAATGTCGTCTACGTACAGCGCGCTGGGGCCTTTGTCGTTTCTTACACCGGTGAAGTACACCGCATCTGTCTGATCGTTGTATTCGCCAAAATACTCACCGTTTATCGTGACTCGCGCTCCTACAGGACCCCTTATGGGAGTGAAGCTCTCGATGAAGAAAGCAGATATCGTAATGCTCCTCTGAATGGAAAGCGCACTCTCGTCCATTTGGAGGTCAACTGCCGAAACCCGGTAGTAGTATGTTACGCCGATCTCTGCCGCAAACAAATCGTCGAAGAGAACAGCAGATTCGCCTTCGCCTGGCTGCGGGATGAGCACACCACCATTCACGCGAAGTGCTGGATCAGGACTCACAATCGGCTGCGTGTCGCGGTATAGATAATACCCGAGCACATCGTTATCGTTGAGCCGCCACCAGTACACTTTCACGCCTGTCGGCGCTCCCGACACATCCTTGAGCATCACCAGGTCGGGTCCGTCAGCCAATTCCGCTGGCACTTCCGGCCCTTTAGCGGTATCGGGAATAACTATGCTGGACGCACCAGAGCCCTTTCCGCCACACGAGAATAAAAGCACGATAAGCGCTAATGCGGCTAACGCCGCAACGTATCTCCATAATCCTGAACAGCTATTACCGTGTTCATTCATTTCGTCCCCACCTTGCCAGCGATGCAATAGGCCCGCTTGCATGCCGGTTTGATCCTAAAAAACTCCCGTTATGGAGCTGGCCCAAGCATTACGGATAGATACCGGCATTCAGCGGTATCCGCGTAATACGCGAATATGCCTGCGTAGTAGTAAAACGGGTCTACGGAATGTCGCAACGGCATGCTATCGCCAAAGAAACTCCACACGTGGTAATCGGTAAATCCACGCCCTTCATCCCAGTAGAGCCAGCCCTCGGTCACGGGATCCGGGCCAATAACATCTTCATTGGTATAGCTGATAAATGGACCGTACTCAGTTCGCCACTGCGACATTGTCGTCGAGCCGTCGGCATCCGTCGTGAACTGTTCAAGCACGTAATCTCCAGCAACGCCATCCCAGTGCAGCAGATGGCCCGTTCCATCACTCAGCCTCGTCGCAGTAATGCTGTAGTGCATATCCTCATCGAGCGTCAGCGTAATCCCTGCGTTCATACCGGACATAGAGGAAAACAACGTTGTGCTCCAGTCGGTCTGTTCCCAGACCATTACTCCGTTTCCCCAAGGTCCGGTCTCATAACAAGCAGCTACGGCATAGCCGTCATGACGCATAGCCAGGTCATACTGCGTGATAGCCGAATCCGACGCGACGGCGGTATCGTGCTCGGACCAGGTTGCCATCCCATCATCCGACTGAATGAGATACAGCCACCACCAACCGCCAAATGGTTGAATCGGAACGAGAATATTCACGTCCATCGGCGAATTGACACCCAAAGCTATCCTTGGCGCAGAGCTAATGTTACCCGGAGTAAATACGGCCTTGGGAGTGCTGAAGTTATCAAACGAGCCAGCCACGTACATGACATCGCCGCCCTTAAGGTATGCGATGTGGTAATCATCGTTGCTATCGACGGCCATAGTCGCGCGGCCAAGCGTGCCGCTCGGCGCAGAATCTATCAGGCAGAATTCCCAGCCTCCGTACCCCTGACCGGTTTCTGTCGGCTGCCCCATCCACAACGTTCGCTCATCCGTAACAGGATCTATATCGCCAAAAACTATATGAGGAACCGCGTTTGAATCAAAAACAAGAGCACGGTTGGATAGGTCGTAGCCCGGTGTGGCGAACCCGTCCGCGATGTCTTCCCAGTACCAGGTCATACTCTCGTCGAGCGTAATCAACGCCGCATCTCGCATATCGGGGTCATATACTGACATCGCAAGCCCTTCAGAACTAACCGCAGCACCGCCCCGACCGACATGAGCGGCCCTGCGACCGTCCGGAATAGGAGCGTTGCTGACGCTATCCCACTCGTTTATGTCAGGATCATAGTAGGCGAAGAAACATCCGTCCTCACCTTCGGTGCCGTACGCATACTGAGAACCGTCGAATTCGTCTATATATAAGCCCAGCGCAGCTCCGTACTGGTCGCCGTCGACGGCTACTTCCTGAGTGTACCACGTTTCAACCATATCGCAGTAAGACCAATACACCCCATCATCAGTAGACCACAGAATAAACGGCATATAATACGGTTGGGTTGTCGCCTCGGCTAAGTGCAACACAGTCTCGGTAATAGGTATAGGTTCGCTTGTACTTGAAAACTCATATCCTTCGTAATACCAACCATCCAAATCAGTGCTGTGGCAGAAAATAAAACAGTATAATCCAGCGTCGTTGAGCGAACTAAACGATATACCAACAGCAAAGCTTCCACCAAGTGCACTTGAAGACCGCGATGGTGGTGGAGCCCCTCCCCCCGACCCAACTTCAATATAGTCAATGGAGCAGTAGTAGCCAACTTTATCGCAACCAATGACGTCGCAGGACCAAACCACATCGGTGATCCAGGCAGCTTCTCCATCGAGCTTGTAGCCGCACATAACCTCCTCAAGCTCGTTGCTCCACACAAGCAGCCGGTCGATTCCGCCCGATCCATCGTCCAGCACCAGCATGTCCAGGTATTCGCCCGGATGAGTACCGGTGCCGCTTTCGTAAACGAGTTCATCGGTAACCGTGCCGCTGTCCCACGTGCCGTAGCGCACCTCAGATTTCAGCGGGATATCCCACATATAGGCGAAATGAACAACGCCGTTCGTATCTACCGAGACTCTCGGATACTTGAATTCGCCGTTCATATACTGGGTTGCCAGAGTTTCAACAGCCCACTCGTCGTCAGAAGGATACGCTAAGCGTAGGAACACACCGCTGGAATCCTGGTTTTTTTCGTTAAATACAATGAACGGGTCGCCGTTGTAGTGATACGCGACATCCGAGTATGCGCCCACATTCGCTCCCGCTACCACCCCAAGCTCGAAGTCATCCGGCCAGCCTGGCAGCGTGTGGTAAAGGTAGTGGTTGCTTTCTAGAGCACCCAATTCATCCACTATCACGTGGACTTCACCCGTGCGCGAAGCCCCCTCGGGGATTACAAGCTCGATTGATGTATCAGACAAGTAGTCGAGGTCCGCTCCCGCTACCGGCACGCCGTTGAACCAGACTGTCACGTAGTCAGCGCTATCGCCGAAATTGCTGCCTTGTATCTCTACGGCGGTAGAGCCCACATCTCCGAAACCAGGCGCTATTTTATCTATTACCGGCAAGTCTCCGGCTACGATGATGTAGCCGTAGTACGGATTGGTCATATCCGTGCCGACCAAAAGTTCCAGCTTGGATAGCCCGCCATTCAGTTCGGAGGGTAGGTTCGCAACAACATGGTCGTCCTGCCAGCTTGCGAATACACCGCCGTAGGCCACATCATCCACCACAAGCTTGTTCATCGCATCCGGAGGCCCGAAGTTCGCACCATAAAAATGAATCTCTTGGCCCGCCGTAGCTGGATCGGGCGAAACAGAGAGTATATAGGGAGAAGTACACTCGAAGTCACCATTCGTCTGTTGTGGCGAATCGCCCGATACAACCGTAATCGGACCGATAGTCGCGCCCAAGGGAACCGACGCTTGAATCAGGTCGTTTTCCCACGAAACGATACTCGCCTGGATATTATCAACGAATAGGGAGCTGGGCCCTTTGTCATTCCTCACACCGGTGAAATAAACCGCATCCGTCTGGTCGTTATAATCACCGAAGTAATCGCCCAGAATTGTGACGGTGCGCCCCACCGGTCCCCGCAAAGGCGAGAAAGCGTCGATGATGAAGGGCGAAATCGTGATACTTCTTTGCGACGATAGCCTGCTCTCATCCCAGCCAATGTCCACAGATGTAACGCGGTAGTAGTAGGTTTCCCCAATCTCTGCCGCGAACAGGTCGTCAAACAAGATCGCCTGCTCGGTTTCGTCCGGCTGATGGATAATCGCGCCACCGTTAACCCGCAGCGATTGGTCCGGCTCGGTAATGGATTCGGTGTCTCTGTAGAGGTAATAACCCATTACATCATCGTCACTAATTCTCCACCAGCTGACTCTCACGCCCCTTGGCGCACCGGACGCATCCTTGAGCACCATAAGGTCTGGTTGCCCAGACGGCTCGGTCGAAGCTTCGATCACCGTAGTATCTAGCAGGATCTCCGGCCCTCGCGAGTTCTTCCCACCGCATGAGATGAGCAGCGCAAACACCGATGTAAGCGCCAGCAAAAGCCCGCATCGCACAAAAGTCCTGTAAGTTGTCACAATCTGCATCCCCTTCTAGAAACCACTTCCAGAATCACCAAAAAGCCAATGAAAACAACTTCGGTCCTCAATCACAGCAACATCCGCAATCGTGGACAGGTTCCGCCCGCTAAGCCTGCGGTGCGGCGCATAACGCCCTTCATTACAGCTGCTCCACGCCGTATAGGTTGGGAGCATTTGGCAGCACAACGAACGGCACGCTGTTGCTTAACGCCCCGTGATGGTAGATACGAATATCTCCGTCGTTGCCTTGTTCGGGCACTATCGCCAATATCTGGTTTTCAACCCAGCTGACAATCCCCATCGGAACAGCTCCAAGGAACGCTACGGAACCCGGCACATATCCGCCGAAGTTGTCGCCATTAATCTGCACGATTTCGCCCCGAGCGCTTGACGCAGGCTCGACGCTAGTAATCGCCGGCGGATCATCGATTAGGTAATTGCCCACATCGAAGTGAATTGCATTACTCACCATCCCATCGTGCTCCACAACGATATCGCCCGATTCGGCGAATTGCGGAATCTCTGCCTCTATCGTGTCATCCTGCCACGAGTGGATTGTCAGATGCTGGAAGTCAATTGAGACTCTGTCGCCGACGAGTTGCGCCGTACCGAAATTCAGTCCCAGGATTGTAACAACCGTTCCCACCGGTCCCCGATTCGGGGAAAGCAGGATTATCATCGGGGGCTGCTGCTCCTGACCCGGCTCGAGCACGTTAAAGAACATCCTATCGCTTTCGTATGATGTCCCCTGGTCGACCCTTGTAACGAACAGGTCTCCGTCTACCGCGGTATCAGGCACAACCGCGGTTATGTACGAATCGCTCCACTCGAGAACTTCAGCCTCAACGCCCGGCGCGAACGTGACTGTTTCACCTTCGGACTGGATAAACCCAAAATCGACGCCGTAGACCGTAACGTTTTCACCACGTTCCGCCTGGGGCGGGAATATAGAATAGACTATTGGGACCGGCCCCTCGACGATCACAATGTTCATCACAAGCGAATACACGTAGCGCGGAGAGCCCTCGAACGACTCAAACGCTTCTACCTGTGCTGGATATGTGCCGGCAACGTCGTAGTGGTGCACGAATAGTGGCTCATCTGCGAGGTTAACACTTACCTTTTCGCCGTCGCCGTAGTCCAAAACCACCGTTGCATCCGGACTCAAGCCTTCCGCCGATATCTCAAACGTCACGCTCATAGGCGCGTAACCGAAATTGGGATCCGCGCTGAGATAAACGTGACGCAAATCAGCCATAAAATTATTCGAAACCTGATCAAGGACGGCGTCCGTAACCGTAACCGTGCCGGAGTATATCCCGGCTTCGGGGAATGCATAAACCGGGTCCTGCTCGTCCGCCGTGTATCCATTAGAGAACTCCCATTCCCATGTCAAAGGCGGCACGCCTCCCTCCAGCACCGGAATGAAATGCCGCTCCAAAGGAGCGGAAGCGTCTGTCGGGAAGACAAGCACGCTGACAGATTCAAGGGGCAGATACTCACTCGTTGCTTCTATAATGGTGGAAAAGCCAGGTGACATCGCGCCCGTTGCGTCTTCCCCGTGCACCGATACCTCATATTCCCCGATCTCGTAGAACGTATGCGTCACTTCAGAACCGACAACCTCACCGCTGCCGTCGTCAAAGTCCCAGATGTACTCGATAGGCTCTACGCCGCCGAACGAAAACACGCGGAAGTTCACCGTAAGCGGTATTGCCCCATCGCCCACATCGGCGAAGCCGTAACATAAGAACGCATCGGATGGGCGCGCGATTAACGTATTCTCAGCAACAATAAAGAAGCCAAAGACATGAGTATCAAAAGAAACACTCCCGTCACCCCGGACATATCCGTCATCAATGGGTATACAGCGCCGCGATGCGCCCACCCGGAACAGGAATAAGCGCGTCCCCTCTGACAACTCTTCTTCTGGAACAAGACGGATGTGCGCCGGAAGGTCAAACACCGCGTCTTCCGGGCGTATCACAAACGCTTCCACAGCGCGGAAGTCGTCCGGCAGATCACTAGGAGCGCGATAGCCGGACAGTGCCTCTTCAAGAGTCAGCCTTTCAAAAGACACGTCAGCCGGATCGATATCCGCGCCCGGCGGCAGCGTTACGCTAAACTCAATCTCCGGAAGCACTACACGTTGCACGCCGGGAGCTATTATCTGCTTTCCTCCCCCGCAACCGTTCAGTAGAATAATCGCCGTTACAATGGTCAGACCGGTAATGATTCTTGGGATAATCCCTCTCATAATGTCCATCTCCTCGCGCGGTCGGCGCGAATAGATATAACCACCCCGTGCGGACACACATCGGTGCCAGCTCAGTCTATTATACCTTATGCGAAGCCTAACTAAGCGCGATTGGCGGTATGCATGCGCATGCTGCGGGCGCATACCAGTAAACTGGGAAAGCGTATTACCGGCAACGCAATATGAGCGGATTATTTGAAGAACCCCAGATACCAGTGCATCAGGCGGTCGGCGACAAAAAGTGAAACTGCCGAGCCGACTGCCAGGTACGGGCCGAATGGGATCTGGATCCGTGCCTTCAGCTTCCGCCGCATAAGCAAGAATCCGGCATAGAGCACTGCTATCGCACCGCCTGCTAGAAACGAGAGCATTGCAGCTACCAGCAATTGCTGCCAGCCAAACAGCGCACCCATCCCGATGGCGAGCTTTACGTCCCCCATCCCAAAGCCGCCTATCGCCAGGGCGAAGACAAAAAAGAAGACGGAAAGGATAAACATGCCAATCAGGCTGCTAATCCATCCCGGGCTAAACGCAGGATTCAATGCCAGGACGCTCAGCCAGCCCAGGACGAAAAGAGCTACGCTGAGCTGGTCGGGGATTATCTGGTGCTCGAAATCGATTACCAGCACCAGGAAGAAAACACACACTGCTGCAATCGCCATAGCGTCGTGAATAGGCGTAACCAGCTCTACGGGCACATGAGTATACCCCCACAGGCTTCCCAACAGCGGCACGCAAGAGAATATGAGACCTCCAGCAAGCTCCACAAGCGGATAACGTATGCTGATGGGAGCGGCGCAGAATCTGCACTTCGCTCGTAGAATGACAAATGACAAAAGCGGGATGTTATCATACCAACGAATGGGCTTCTTGCAGTGGGGGCAGCTGCTGCCGGGGGATACGATAGAGAGGTCGCGTGGCAGACGGTAGATTAATACGTTGAAAAAGCTGCCGAACGCCAGCCCGAAAACGAAAAGCACGACGTATTTAAGCGCCACCATTGATGCCATTTTAGCAGAGCGGCCGACAAGCCTGCTGCACAGGGCTATACCAGCTTTACACGAAGTATGCTCGACCATATAATGCATTACGCGCCGAAGTGGCGGAATGGCAGACGCAGCAGACTCAAAATCTGCCGGGGGCAACCCCGTGGGGGTTCGAATCCCCCCTTCGGCATCTTTCTTATCGCCTACTGATAAATCCCAACGAATACGCCCCTTTCCTGCGCTATTAGCAGCGACAAGCGTGGTAGTAGAGAGTGTATGATGAAGCCGGGTGTTATAATGACGCAGGTGGTGAAATGAGCTTATCCGGTAACGGAAAACGATACAAAATTAAGCACTCCATATCTGACCGGGAGATGTCCGAACTGGCCGCACGTGAGCGCGTATCGGTTGAGTTTCTGCAGGACTCGGTTGAACAGGGACTCCTTATTATCCCGCGAAATGCCAATCATTCAGCGGCCCGTCCGACGGCGATAGGCGCAGGCGTTACCACTAAAGTGAACGCCAATCTCGGTAACTCAAAGCTCGCCTCTGACTGGGAAGAAGAAGTTCACAAGCTGGACGTAGCCGTTCGCGCTGGAGCCGAGACAGCGATGGACCTATCTACCGGCGGAGACCTGAAACGGATCCGGCAGGAGGTCCTCGACGCCAGCCCGGTTCCCATCGGCACGGTACCAATCTACGAAGTAGCGTGCCGCGCGGAAGAAATGGGACTCCCGGACGGTTTTCTCGACGCACCTCGTGAGCTGTTCTTCGAAGTAGTCGAAGAGCAGGCGGAGCAGGGGGTGGACTATTTTACGCTTCACGCTGGCGTCACTCGCAAGGCCTTAGAGGTAGCTGACCAGAATAAGCGGTTAACCGGCATCGTTTCGCGCGGTGGCGCCCTTATCTCTCACTGGATGCAGCACAACAACTGCGAGAATCCTTATTTCGAGGACTTTGAGCGGCTCTGCGAGATTCTGAGAAAGCACACGGGAGCATTCAGCCTCGGTGACGGGATGCGCCCAGGATGTATCGCTGATGCCAGCGATGATACGCAATTCTCGGAGCTGTTCGTTCTCGGCGACCTTACACTCAAAGCGTGGAAGCACGGCGTCCAGGTGATGATTGAAGGTCCGGGCCATATCCCACTGGACCAGATTGAAATGAACGTTCGCCTGCAGAAGCGTATCTGCGAGAATGCGCCCTTTTATGTTCTAGGACCGCTGGTTACAGATGTGGCACCGGGTTATGACCACATAACGGGCGCCATCGGCGGGGCGCTCGCGGCAGCAGCTGGCGCTGATTTGCTCTGCTATGTGACGCCTTCGGAGCATCTGGCGCTCCCGAACGCGCAAGATGTGCACGAGGGCGTGATCGCGTTTCGCATTGCGGCGCACGCGGCGGATCTTGCCAAGGGCGTGCCCGGCGCAAGGGAATGGGACGACACGATTTCGCAGGCGCGCAGAGACTTCAGATGGGATGATCAGATCCGGCTGGCCATTGATCCAATCCGCGCGCGCGAATACCGCGAACGAGACGATGTGCCTTTGAACTATGAGGGATGCACGATGTGCGGCGAGCTTTGCTCAATGCGCAAGCGAAAGGCTGGCCAATCGGTCAGCGGAGACTAAACGCCCTAAGGCCGTGCAGCCGATGTTGTTTGATCAGGAGTCCGGGGAGTGCCACTGGTAAACGAGCTTGTCGCTCTGGTAGTCGTAATCCTGTGCGCCCTATACCTAAGGCGCAAGAAGGGATTCGTCGCTAAAAACCGCGAATATCTCCCCACGATTACAGCGTTTGTGTTCGTTTGCGCAGCGCTCGTTGCCGCGAACCTGAAACCCTATCTGTGGAAAGACCTGTTTGAAGTCGCTAAGCATTGGGCTTTGGCCATTGCAGGTCTCTCACTTGCCTGGCAGGCCTTAAGCCTGCACGGTTTCGGCGAGGAGAAGCGGCAATGACTTCTTACGCCATACCTGCCGATGGTATTGCCGCAGTGGCAACCGTTGTAGCGGCTTTCATGCTCGTGGCATACCGCGGCGGCATAGTACGGAACGCAAGAACGGCGCTAGTGCTAGCGCTCTCGGTCGTCTACATGTTCATCGGATTCTCAAATCTCCTGGAAAACTCGGGCTATCTGAAAAGCATGGATGCTTACGAGAGCAGTATCATGTTGCTCGGAGCCACGCTTTTTGCCCTGTTTTTCTACGCTCTCGACGCCGAAAGCGCGTCCACTAGCCTTCGAGACTGCATTGAGGAGGAGAAGGGCGCTACGAGATCGCTGGCTTCTTCCCGCGACCGGCTGGTTAGATTCTTTGACAGTATCCCAGACCCGATCCTTGTGCTGACGTCCGAGGGAAGGATGGCCTACGGCAATAACGCGCTTAGAAGAACATTCTTCCCCGAAGCTGACCAAGAACGCCCACAACAAGATCTCCCGGTCAAGGAGCTTCCAGCGGCGTTGCACAGCCTTGTGGCTCGATGCCCCGTGCAAGAGCTGTCTGCGCGTGCAGAGCCCGTTACGAAATCGCTCAGGCTTCCCGATAAGGGCACAGGCGGGATAGTGTGCCAATTGAACGCCATTCCGTTGCGGGATTCCGGCGGTAGGATGTCCGAGGTCCTTTACCACATCCGCGACATTACGCAGGAAAGCCGAATGCTCGATGCCATGGTGCAGGGGCGCAGATCGCGTTCAGCTTTCGCTGTCGTCTCGCATATCATACGCGAAATCAACAACGTTCTCGCGGGAATAGGTGGCGTTGCACAGCTTCTGAAAGACGGGGATCTCACAACTGAAGAAATATCTGAGTATATGAGTAAGGTGGCCGACCTCGTGGACCGCGGCACCGAACTCATCGGAGACTTGACTGGAGCGACCAGCAGTGCGGACCGCGGCGCAGTTGTCCCGCTCCCTGAACTCTTGAAGAGAGTCGAAAAGACGCTCAACGAAACGCTTCCCCCCGGGATCCGCCTCAGGATGACAGTCGCTGAAGAACTGCATCCGGTTGAGGTGGATCCAGACGAGATGGAAGTCGCTGTGGCCAATCTGGCGATGAACGCAGCGGAAGCCAGCCTGCCGGGAGGCACAGTAGTTATCACAGCGGAAAACGCGCGCCTGGATGAAGAGAATCTGCCGGCGCATTATATGAAGGGAGAAAACAACTTCGCCCGAATCACCGTCGTGGACAGCGGACGCGGCGTCCACACTGACGAGCTCAGGCGTGTATTTGACCCGTTCTTTACGACAAAGGGAATGCACAAAGGAATGGGCTTGCCTGTCGCATCTCTCATTGTGGAGCAGCATCAGGGCTTCCTGCTGTTAGAGAAGAGCGATGAGCTTGGCTCGTCCTTCTCAATCTACCTCCCGTTCTCACAGATTATCAGCCCCGTTTAGCTCGATGGCGATACGTAGCCGCAGGGGAGCCGGAAGCCGGTAGCCTATAATGGGATGGTCCACACCAAGGATATCCGGCTACGATCAGAACGCTACATCGGCGAAAGCGTATCGTTCGACAGCATTCTTGTCAGCGGGTAATACAAAGAAACCTTTGCCCAAAGGAGACATACGGACTGCAAGGATGCCCTTGCGCACGAGCTCCTTGCTTCTCGTGGATGTCCTGATGAGCCACAAATCGCACCTGACACCGTCAGAAGTCGAGGAGATGAGCACCCATTCGCCGTCAGGCGTAAGCCCGATCCACTCTGGCCGGCTGTAGAGCGGGATGGAGCGGCCAACAGCCTTCATTGTGTCCTTTAGGTCCAGAAGCTCCAGGCGACAGACAGGTAAGGGTTCGTCGCCCATCGCGACATGAGCGTCTGACTGTCTTACCAGAGCTAACCGATTTCCAGCGGTTGCCGCAATTACCGTCCGATCACTGCCTGGTAAAACGGAGATTTCACCGGTGCTTAGATCAAGCCAAGCGAGCTTATACGTTGATAGCATAGCTTCCGGAACGAAGAATCCGTATGTGAGTACCCGTTTATCTTCCGATGTGGGAAGTGCTCCTCGGACAATCGAGAACTTTCGCGCAGGCTTAAGCTCCGAGAGTCGCTGCTCTGCCGGATCGAAAACCAGCAAAGGCGTTACGCCTCCGCCGCCGCTTACCAGGTGAGAGTGGAAATACGCGCTCCCCAGGTGGAAGACTACGCCGCTTGCCGCGAAATCCTCAGGTATGCCCAGCCTGTAGCGTTTCAGGTATGGCGCTTCGGATATGTTTAGCGCAACAGGAGCGTGCTCTGGAGACCGCGAGAGGAGTATGAGCAGCCCGGTGGAGGGATCCAGGTGCAGAGTAAAGCCCACCGAATCTGCATCCTCACCCACAAGCCGCGAGAGGTAAGTCTGCGACACAAGTTTCGTGACCGCGCCAGTGGCAAAATCCAAACCGAAAATACTGAAGCCGTCCGGCATTGCCCCAAGCAAAACGACTGTGCTTTCATCCGCCGGAGCGAAGTCTACAATCGCGCCGCCCCCGAATTCCACCGACCGCTCGAGTTTAATTGAAGCGTCGGCGGCGATTGACGCAACTGTTATGAACGACATCAGCACCAGGAGAAACGCGAAGCACGCCCGGCCGCGTGCGCGCGCAGCAGAACTCATCGTGAAAGGACGAGGGCATTCACCAGCAGTGCGCCGTTCCCGTTCTCCCGATACCCCCACCTGACCCCCTTCATTTTGAAGAGCTGTCTAGCCCTTCTTTTGCTCAATGACCTTGACCACGTCTCCGACTGATTTGAACTGCTCTGTGTCGGCATCCTCAAACGTAACCGAGAACGTGTCCTCAATACTCATTACCAGATCCGCGAGGTCTAGTGAATCGGCGTTGAGGTCCTCTACGAATCTCGACTCCATCGTCACCGTTGAGGCATCGATACTCAGTTTGTTGGCAATGATATCTTTCAGTTGTTCAGCAACGGACGGATCCATTAACAAACCCCCACGAAATGTTCTATGATTACTCTTCTTCGGCCGCCTTGGATTTGGCCTTTACGACATAGACCTGTTCACCGGCGTAATACCCACAGGAAGGACAGGCGTAGTGGGACGGCTTGAGCGTGTGACAGCGCGGACACCGCCCAAGCGAGACGCGCTCCGCCCGGGCGTAGAAAGTGGCAGCCTTCCTGCTTCTCGTATGACTGCGTCTCGTTTTGTATTTTGGTTGAGGCATAAATACTCCAAGTGCGAACTAGTTATTTTATGGAGTTACCGGCAGCAAGTCAATATGCGCGGCCGCCTTTTCCCTGACTGTGCTAGAATTTCCGGTTGCGCTTGGTATATCCAGCACAACTTCTCTTATAGGTGAATTGCAATGCGCTTGATGGAACGTATCCGGACGAGGATGAGGGTATTCTTCCTCAGTTTCGCAATTATCTTTGTCGTTTCAGTCTTCGCGGGCCTTGGAGTGGGCTTCTTCGGAAGCCCAATGCGACGGCCTGGAGGAATGGCTTCAGCCGGCGACTACCGCACACTCGTGCCTGGAGTAACCGCTGTAGCGAGTATTGACGGAGAAGATATCGATATTCACACATTCAGCAAACGCTTACAGCTGATACGGCAGCAAGGACGCCAGCCGACAAGCGTTTCCAACGACCCGTTCCAGCAGCTAAAGATGTGGTCCGACACTGTAGACGATCTCTTCACCGAATATACTCTAATTAAATATGCCCGTGGGCAAGGCCTAGGCGTCTCTGACGGGGAGGTGCGTGAGGAGATTGACCGGCGGCTTGAGCTGGCCTACCCAAGCCAAACCAATGATGAACCCAGTGGATCCGTGCTGGGAGAGCTCGGGCGGCGGTTTAAAAGCAGCACCGAGCGAGAAAAGTCGCTTAACGAGTACGTCCAGACGCTGGGGACTACACTCCCGATGCTAAAGCAGGAAATACATCGAGAACTGCTCAATAAGAAGGCGATTGACCATATCTCAGAGCTAGAGATAGCAAAGAAGGAAGCTGATGCGAAGGACCGGATTGAGAAGATCCAGGCGGCACTGGAGGGCGGAGAGGATTTCGGCGATCTAGCAGAGAAGTATTCCGACGATACCGGGACAAAAGACAAAGAAGGGCTTCTCGACCAAATGATTCCTCGCGGCTTCTTCGATGCCGCTTTCGACGCCGTAGTCTACGATATGAACGTCGGCGACATCTCCGAGCCTATCGAGACTGAATTCGGATATCAGATTGTGAAGCTCGTTGAGAAGAAAGCCGCTGAAGGGCCCGAATGGGAAGCCGCCAAGCCCGGATTAACTGAAAGGATTCGCCAGGAGCGGGGCGAAACCTACGAGCCAAGCGAAGAAGAACTCAAGGCGCTTTACGAGGAGGTCAAAGTCCAGCACATAACGCTCCAGACTGTCGCTGACAGGGAGACGTATGGGCGTATCTACTGGATGACCTTCGCCGCTGACCGTCGCATCTACGACCCAACGATTTTAGCCTGGAGGGCAGCCAATACGGAACCGCTGTGTTTCCCGGAACTGCAGGATACGACGATGGAACAGCTCACTAGGGACAGCTTGCTTGAAACTGACGCCGATCTGAGCGATCTTGCTGAGAAAGCCCATGATTTCCAGCGGGTTAAGCTGCTGCGCTACCAGCGGGCTTACGGCGATCCCCCTGAGGAGCTAAGACCGCAATTCGCGGAGTTCAACCTGGAATACGGAGTAGAGTATGAGCCCGGGGAAGCTCCCGATTACCCGGAACTCGACGCGCTTTATCCCCTTGCCGCCGGATTGATGAAGCAGGCGATAAAGCTAAACGACGCAATCGCCCATTACCATTACTCGCTTGCGGCCATATACGATGACTGGCTTGGTAGCAGCAAGGCCCGCGATATGTTCCCGATAGACATAGAAGCGGCGCGCGCAGAAATGGAGAGTGAGTTGAACAAGTGCCTTGAACTCTACGAATTCGACGGATACTACTACGCACTTGCCGGTAAAAACTACGCCGAGTGGGTAAAGCCGGACGATGCCCGCGAGATGCTGGCAAAGGCCGAGAAGTACGCCCCCGGCGACATCGACTTGCTAAAAATGCTGGCCGGCGCTTACCGGGTGAACGGCGATACAGAGAAAGCCGACGAGTTTCAGCAGGCCATCATCGCGGAGCAACGCAAGAGCGGAGGGCAACAGGGCGGTTGGATGAAAGTTGACTAGCCGCTGGCTTTGAATGATGGGACTGCCAGGGACATTCAGCGCGCTGCACTTCGGGACAGCCGGTTTACCCCGTGAAGAAGACGGGGGAATCGACTACGCTAAAGGCCTGGCGCAACTCAAGAGCGCCGGACTGTCCACACTGGAGCTTGAGTTTGTGCAACAGGTACACCTGGATCTGGCTAGCGCCACAGAAGTCGGAAGATTAGCCGTTGAGAATAGCGTACACCTTAGTGCCCATGCGCCGTACTACGTGAATTTAGCCAGCCTTGAGCGGCCCAAGGTGCACGCCAGCATAAGCCGCATCGTGAAAGCCGCCAAATCGCTGCAGGCTGCAAGGGGGCATTCTGTGGTCTTCCACGCAGCTTTCTACCAGGGAAGACCGGCGGACGATGTATACGCTCTCGTTGCTAAAGCCTTTGAGGAGCTGGAAGCCGCCCTTGCGAAAGCGGATGTGTCAGTCTGGGTGCGCCCGGAACTGACGGGCAAACCGACCCAGTTTGGCAATCCCGATGAGCTGATTCGCCTGTCACGCGAGTTCGAGACCGTCCTGCCATGCATCGATTTCTCCCACCTGCACGCCAGGACCGATGGCGCCTACAACACGGTGGCGGAATGGGACAGGCTCCTCGACACGCTCGAAAGCGGTATTCCGAAGGAGAAACAGGTGATGCGCCGTATGCACATGCACCTTTCGGGAATCGACTACGGCGCTAAGGGAGAACGTAAGCACCTGCCGTTAAAAGAAAGCGATATAGAATATTTGGAGCTTATGCGCCTGCTGAAGAAGCGCGGCATCTGCGGCACGCTGATCTGTGAAGCGCCGCGAGAAACGCTGATTAGCGACGCGCTCCTGATGTGCGAAGCCTATCGCGGCGCATGATTGCGCTGCACGGGCGTCAGTCCTCCATAATTTCCTTTTCTTTGCTACTGAGCAGTTCTTCCAGCTCGTCAACCTTCTCGTCCAGCGCTTTTCCCACCTCGTCCACGAAGTGGTGGTACTCGTCCTTTCCTAAGTCTTTTGCTTTCTCCAGTTTTTTAAGCGAGTCGTTCGCATCCCGCCGGATGTTGCGCAGTGCCACTCGCCCTTCTTCGGCGACCTTCTGGACGACTTTAAGCACATCCCGCCGCCGGTCTTCAGTGAGCGCGGGGATATTGATGCGGACAACGTTGCCGTCGCTCACGGGATTCAAACCAAGCTCCTGGCTGCTAAGCGCTTTCTCGATGTTTTTTACCGTGCCCTTGTCGTAAGGAACTATCAGTATCGTGGTCGCGTCAGGCGTTGTGATGTTAGCCAGGTTGCGCAGCGGCATCCTGTCTTCATAGACCTCTATCACAACATGGTCTACCAGCCCCACCGAGGCGCGCCCGGCGCGGATATGTGACAGTTCCTCGGTGAATCTGCGCACGGTGACTGACATCCTCTCCTTCGCATCGTTTAAAATCTCCTGTCCCTTCTCCATAATCCCCTCCTCGCGATAAACGTGATACTTAACCGATTATACCACTGACGCGAGTGGGCAAAAGTGGCTTCTTCGGGAGCCCGTAAACCTCCTTTGGCACAGGTTTCAAGCGTTTAGCTTGTTTGGCGCAATGGTATAATTGCTGAAATGATGTTCCTCAACCTCGCACTTCACATGCGTTATCCGGCAAGCGATACAGGTCTACGCGATGAGCCAGACGTGCTGTTTTGGGGCGACTGATGGAGCTTGCATTTGACTTCACGAATCTAAGCGCGGACGCGGTCGGAGCCAGCGGCGTAACTGCTGAAATCCGCGACGCTTTGTTGACTAAGGCGCAAAACGCTTTGAAATTCCTGCTGGAGAATCCGTACGGATGGCCGCTGGGCTGGCTCGATCTGTCCGCCAGGCGCAGCGAGCTTCCGGCTGTGCTAGATGCTCTTTCTCAAGTGGTGGACGCCGGCACGCTCGTGGCCATCGGGATGGGCGGCAGCACAATGGGCACGCGCGCGCTAGCTGAGCTGTTTGCAGATCAGGTCGCTCCCGCCGAATTCAAGGGTCCAAGCGGCAAGCGCTTGATTGTGCTGGACAACCTTGACGAAGAACGCCTGGCGCAGGTTATATCGCGCATTGGAGAACGCTCGGTGGTGCTCAATCCGGTGAGCAAGTCGGGCGCGACGCTGGAAACCGTGGCTAACTTCGCAGCACTCCTTTCAAAGCTGGCAAGAGCTGAAGTAGTAGTAACCACAGGTGAGCCTGACAGCCCTCTAGGCCAGTTTGCCGGCCATTCGGGCTGCCCTATCCTACACGTGCCGGAGGATGTCGGCGGACGGTTTTCGGTGCTCAGTCCGGTAGGATTCTTCCCGCTTGCGTTTCTGGGAGCAGACGTTGAAGCTGTTGTAGAGGGAGCACTTGGCGTTCGGGATGCCTTCCTGCAGCCAGCGTATTACGAGAACCCCGCGCTTCTGCTCGCGCTGAACCTGTTTGCTCTTGCCACTCGTTGTGGAGTATCGCAGATGGTCTTTATGCCCTATTGCGGGCGCATGTGCGGTCTGGGGAGCTGGTGGCGGCAGCTTTTCGCGGAATCGCTGGGTAAGCGGCACTCGCTTTCCGGCAAGGACGGTTCCAAGGGACTGACGCCCATAACCGCCTTAGGCCCCAGAGATCAACACGGCCTCCTGCAACTATTGCTCGAAGGCCCGGCGGGTAAGGTTGCAGCTTTGGTTCAGGTAACGGAGCCATCAACGTTAGCTGACGCGCTCGGTGAACCGCAGAAAGGCCTGGAGCGCTTCGACTATTTAAACGGCAAGCGAATCAACGACATCGTGCTGGCTATGCTCGCAGCGACAAGGGATTCGCTTACGAAACAGGGGCGTCCCAACTACACGATCACGTTCCCACGGCTGACACCGCAGGCCGCGGGCGAATTCTTATTCTTCTATGAAGTTGTCGTCGGGCTTCTCGGAGTAATGCTCGACATAAATCCCTTTGACCAGCCGGCGGTCGAGGAGAGCAAGGAGCTGACCCGGAAGGCCCTTCAGAAATTGCATGGCTGAGCTGCACGACACGTGACGCGCAGTGAGTTTATATTATAGCTTTGCCGAGCTTATGGCGGATTGACCTCTAGCAGCGCGTTTCGTATAAGCCAATACAGGTCGCTGCGAAGCTCACAGTATTCAAGGGCTTTTTTAAACTCGCTCTCGGCGCCTCTCGGATTGTCCTGCTTTAGATATACCATCCCCGCGTAGTAACGTCCCCACGCGCAGCACCGGTCCAATTGAATGGATTTACGCGCTTCGGCAAGAGCTTTTTTGTAATCGCCGTTTTCATAGTACACGCCCGCCAGCGTATAGTGCGGTTCAACGAGATCAGGATCAATGCGAATTACATCCAAGTATGCTTCGGCAGCTCTGTCCCATCGCTTCTTCTCCCGATGAAGCTCACCCATCTCCCAGTATGCTTCTAAGTAATCGTGATCTAAGCTCGTAGCCTTCTCTAGCACTGGAATAGCGTCGAAGTACCGCTTCAGCTTGCCGTACGCGCAGCCGAGATGGTACTGGGCGCAGGGATATTCCGGGTCAAGGCTTACTGCCTTTTCCAAATGAGATGTCGCTTCTTCGTATCTGCCGCATGCGTGCAGAACGCAACCGAGAATCAGCCGTGCTCTAAGGCTATCGGGCGCAATCCGTACAGCTTCTTTGCAGCACTCGGTCGACTTATCCAAATTCCCCTTGTAGCGGTAGATTTCCCCCAGTAAACCGTGGGCGTAGGAGGACTTCGGCGCGAGCTTGACCGCCTTTTTCGCAGCATTCAAGGATCTCATGTCTGCCGTATCCGTCGGAATTTCTGAAAGTGCGTGAAGCGTCCCTGCCAGGAGCCAGTATGCAAACGCTGTAGGGTAGTAAGATGATGTCTTGCCCTCCAGAAGCGGCATGTGCCCCCTCCAGGCGCTTTCGGGAACACGCCGCTTAGAAAGGAACAAGCCGTGCGCGTCAAGGACCCCGCTTGCGATTTCCGCCAACTCAGCATCCTCGGTCCCTGGCAGGTCAATTGCCGCCAGGTCAACTTTGCGAGCGTCATCACCGGGATTCACTCCGCTATTGCAGCTTGCTGTGGTGAACAGCATCCATGTAAACATCACTGCCAAGGCGCAGCATATGACTTTCCCGTATCGCATACGGCTCTCCTCAAAAATCCGCTGTAGCTATTGTAGCAGGAGGCTTTACGCATAGCTCTAACTACCCTCCCCGTCCTCCCCTCCTGCCGAATCTAACGCGGCAAATCCCAGGCAGTTTTAGCTAGTATCGCTGCAAAGACCTTATGATGTTTGCAAGAGATTGCCGCAAGGCAGTTGATCTTGTGTGCGCAAATGCGCACCGAGCTGCGGCCAGTAAAAAGACGTGCGAAATCAGCCTGCTACTTGATCCTGTAGCGCTCGACGGCGGGATTGACGACCGGGTCTTTGCCCTTCTCGTAGATGTAAAAGCCCTTGCCGGTCTTCATACCAAGGTAGCCCGCCTCGACCAGGCGCTTGAGCAGCGCTGTCGCTTTGTAGGGCGAGCCGAACTCCGCCTCCAGCACGTCGCAGACATCCACGATGATATCGAGCCCCACAAAGTCCATCGTGGAGATGGGGCCCATGCGGTGGCCCAGGCACAGCGTCGTCTTGTCGGCGTCCTCGACGCTCATTATGCCCTCTTCGACAACCCGCGCGGCTTCGTTCACGAACGGGATAAACATCCGGTTGATGCCGAAGCCGGCTTTGTCTTCTGCCGGAATGGGCGTTTTGCCCATATCGCCGCAGAGAGCGACAATCGTGTTGTACATCTCGTCGCCGGTGAGCAGACCGCGGATAATCTCCACGCCCACCTGGATGGGCACCGGATTCATAAAGTGCATGCCCATAAACCGCGCCGGATCGTGGTAGTTGTTCGCCAGACGGGTTATGGAAATAGAGCTGGTGTTGGTTGCGAACAGCCCGTCAAAGCCCTTACCGTCCAGTTCCTTGATGAGCTTTGCTTTGACGTCGTAGTCTTCGAACACCGCCTCGATGATGATGTCCCGGTCGAGCAAATCGTCCATTTTGGCGCTCGACTTCAGGCGTCCCGCGGCTTCATCACGATGCTCCTTCGTGATGCCGCGTTTGCCCTCGGTCTTTTCGTAGGATGCGACAAGCTTGTCCAGGCTCTTGTGGATGCGCGCCATTCCTTTTTCGAGAACCTCGTCGTTGACATCCGCCACGATAGTCTCGAAACCGGATTGCGCGGAAACCTGGGCGATACCCGAACCCATCGTGCCGATACCGAGCACACCAATCTTTGAAATACCAGAGGCCGACATATACCCCTCCTTACCTGTAGTATAGCCTTCGCCCGATTATAGCACGGGTAACCTGGCGGTATAATAGACGTGTCCACCAGGGGGAATGTATGCGAAATGCGATTGTTGCACTCGCGGGAATCTTAGTAGCTCTGGCACTGGCGATACCCGCGCAGGCCGGGTACGTTTTTGTAGATGACGTTGCGGACGGTGCGGCCGGAACTGGCATAAGCGATAACCCGTACAGGGATTTACAGGCCGCTATAGACGCGGCTCCTGACGGCACGACCATCATCATCCTGCCCGGTCGCTATGAAGCGCAACCGCGCGACTTCGTCGAGTCAATAGCGGGGAATGCGCTGGAGCCTGCAACGCCCGTGCCTTTCCGCGCGGGTTTTGTCGTTGAAGGCAAGTCGCTGGAGATTGTCGGCGCAAGTCCCGGCGAGACGGTGCTGGTGACCAATGCAGGATATGGAGTCTACCTGGTGGATTGTCCGCAAGTGCGCGTAAGTAACCTGACCATCACCGGCAGTATCCGTGACGAGAGCGGGGATGCTTGCGATGCGGCAGTCGTCGTGCGGCGAAGCTTCGCTGAGGTCGACCATTGCCAGCTGCGCGACAATACGCAATACATCGAGGAAAACATCGTCGGCGTCGGCGGCGTGTTCGTTCGCGACGGCGGCTTTGCGCACGTCCATCACAACGCCATCGTCAATAACACGTGGGACGGCATAGCGCTCTATCGCGGCGCAAGCGCCGTTATCCACGATAACTTCATCTACGGCGGGCGCGGGGCGGGAATCGGCGTCACCTGGGACGCTACAGCGCAGCTATACCGCAACATCATCTCCGGATACTGGAAGGGCATCGGCAGCTTCGGCGAGAGCATTGTCAGCGTGGAAAACTGCATCGTCACCGACTGCCTCGGCTGGGGCATCATCGCCACCGGAGATTCGCGCATGGATGCGGTGAACAATACCGTCGTGCGGATGGGCAACGTTGGCTTCGCCGGCTGGTCGCCCGACGCGCAGATGAAGCTCGTCAACAACATCTCGTTTAGCAACGGCTGGCGGAAGCAATGGGTCGCGCCTCGCGTTGGCGTATGGATGAATTCCCGGGCCGGCAACTACCGGTTGCTAAACAACTGCGTGTGGGGAAACGAGGAGGGCAACTATCTCGAAGTGTCCGATCCGACAGGCACCTTCGGCAATATCAGCGCAGACCCACTCTTTATCACAGGCAAGCTGAACCTGCCAGAGGACGCTACGCCAGAGAACACGTATTTTGACAGCGTACCCAACGGTCTGTTTGAGCGAATCGGCGGCGGATACTGCCTGCAAGCGGATTCGCCGTGCATCGGCGCGGGATTCGAAAACTATCTGAACGCGGACGCAACACCGTCTAACCTGGGCGCTTTCGGCGGATGGTTCGCGCCGATGGCGTTGGGCGCTGAATGAACACACTCGTTCTGATATAGTCTAACGAGTATTCAGACTGCGAAAGGGGAGCCGAATGAACGAAAACAAAGATAAATACGGCATCAGTCCCGAGGAGGTCAGGCGAAGGACGGCCGTTACTACGAAGCGAGTAGTCTTCTGGGTAGTTGTAGCTGTAGTCGGGCTAATACTGATTTCCTTAGCCATACCCAACTACATAAAGTCCAAATCTAACCCAAGAGGCTCGATATCCCTCATGGCGGGAGCAGACAAGAAAAGCATGAGCTTTGAAGAGTCCTACGAGATGGACTACGCCGAAGCCCCGATGGAGATGGGCAGATCACCTGTTCCGAGTGCGCTCGAGACTGCGCAGACAAGCGGTGTATGGGGGCAACCGGCGCATGCGCAGGAGACGTCCGCTACCGGCGAAAAGCCGATGATTGTCTACAACGGCAACCTTGAAGTGAAGGTGTCCAAGCTCAAAGAATCCGCAGACAGCGCTCTAAAGCTCATTGAGCAATATCAGGGCTATATGAGCAACATGCAGGAATACAACTATGAGACTTCGCAAAGCGTGAGTATCACAGCGCGGGTGCCTGCGGTGAAGGTCATCGAGTTTGCCGATGAAGTGAAGAAGCTAGGCGAGGTAATTTCGTCGCGCCTTACGGGCGACGAGGTAACAGAGGAGTACTTCGATCTTAAAGCGCGGCTGGAGGCGTTGCGCATTTCAGAGGCGCGGCTCAAAGAGATGCTGTCGCGCAGCGGGAAGCTCTCAGACCTGCTGGAGATCGAGCGCGAGCTTTCAAATAAGCAATCCCAGATGAATCAGGTCACCGGACGGATGAAGTACCTTGAAGACCGCAGTGCGATGGCGACGATAGACATCTCGCTGGTTACAGAAGCTCCCCCGCCACCGCCGAGTATCCAATTCTCGTGGGACATCGGAGAGACATTCGCCACCGCCTGGACGCGGCTGAAATACAGCCTGCGCAGTCTACTCCAGATGATTATCTGGATTGTGGTCTATATCCCCATTTGGGCAGTCATAGTGATTGTCCTGTGGCTCCTCTGGCGATGGGCGCATAAAAGCCGGGCATTCTCCATGGAGGAGAAAGAAGGCAAGTCCGACCGTGGCCCCTGATCCGGCTGAACCGCTAGCGCTTGAATGCAGCTAAGGTTTCTAACTTAAAAGTGGCATCGGGGACAACAAGCGCGTAGAATAGCTACCGGTGTCAGACCCACAGAAAATGCCCGCCGGCGGTTTCCCCGAGCGCATTGGCGAGCCGCCGGAGCTAAACCAGGAACAGGACAAGTTCGTCCGCGCATGGTCGATGTGGAACTCTTCGCAGCCACGCGCTAAAAAGATGAAGCTCGTTCCCCCAAACGCGGTCTATTTCGTACAGGTCACGCTTTACACGCTGGCATCGCTCGCGCTGTTTTTCTGGAGCTTCGTCGTGTGGGGATTTCGCGAATATGCTACTGAACCCGCGCGAGGGCTTGCCAAGCCGCCCGAGGAAATACTGCTCTACATCACGTTTACGCTGCTGTTTATTTTCCTGGTCGCGCACTGGATTCTGACGGGGCGTAAGGCTCGCGCTGAGAGATGGAAACGCTGGCGGTGGCCGAGCTACGAGTACTTCCGCGACGAAGAAGACCGCTTGCAGGTGCTGGGTTTCCTCCGGCTGATAGTCGGAGTGCTGTTTATCTCGATCGGCATCGCGAGTCTGGTGGCGTAGTTAGTGAGATCAGATAGGCTGCCTAAGACTAATCTGTGCCTACGGACGGCTTTGTTTCGTTGTGTTCCCATGCGGATACCGCACGAAAAGCGCAATCGCCACAATCGCGGCGATTATTGCGCCGGTGAGCAGCGCCTTATCCACCCCGTAATTCTTCGACGCCCAGCCCATCATCAGCGTTCCCAGCGGGAACATGCCGATGAAGACGACCGAATACGTGCCCATCACGCGCCCACGCAGCTCATCCGGCACCGTAAGCTGGACTATCGTATTGGAGTTGGCGAACGTCCAGTTCATCCCAAAGCCGCAAACAGCGAGTATGAAGTATGCAGCGGTGAGCGATGTAGTCAGCGTTAGGGCAATGATGCTACCGATGAACAGAGCGTAGCCGATGCGCAGGGTGAGATGTTGCAGGCCACGCGCGCTGATGGATGCAAGCGTGACGGCTGCGGTAACAGCGCCGATGCCAACGCACGTGGCGAGAAAGCCGAACTGCGCCGGACCTGCGCCCAGCCTGTATCGCGCGATCGCCGGCAGCAGCGGCATATACGGCGCGGCCAGCAGTCCCAATACGCCCACCATCACCACGATGCGGCGAACGCCGCGTGTACGCAGGAGAAACGAGATGCCGGCGGACAGCCGCTGCAGGTACGGCTCGCTTCTACCGTCCCTACCGGCACGGGCGGAAAAGTCTCCGCGCATTAGTAGCAGTGCTCCGATAACGGCGAGAAAGGAAACCGCGTTTACCAGAAACGCGTCGGCGACGCTGAAATGCAGCGCCAGAATAATTCCGGTCACTGACGGCCCTACTATGCGCGCAGTGTTAAACACGCCCGAGTTAAGCGCGATTGCGTTTGCCAGGTCCTTGCGCCCGACGAGCTCTATCGCCATTCCCTGGCGGGCTGGGATGTCGAACGCCCATACTACTCCCAGCATGAGCGCAAGAGCCATCAACCATCCGATACTGATATGTCCGGTGTAAGCGAAGATTGCCAGCGCGAAAGCCTGCATAGCCATCAAGCTCTGCGTGATTATCAGCACTCTGCGCTTGTCGAAATAGTCCGCCAGCACACCGGAAAAAGGTCCAATGAGAAGCACCGGTAGCGTGCCCATTGCCGAAACCAGCGCAACGTACCAGTTGGTAACCGAAGCGACCTGCGCCTTTGCGGCGACCTCTAATACGAGATCCGTTACCAGCCAGCCTTGCGCTGTCCGCTGCATCCACGTTCCGACAAGGCTGACAATCTGGCCCAGCCAGTAAAGCCGGTAGTTGCGATGGCGAAGCGCGGCGAAGGCTTGTGGGACCCAATGCCAGTATCCCGGCTCCGGCGCTGCGAGTGCGTCAGCACTAAATGCTTGTTTGTCGGAATCCTGCACGGTAGTGTTTGTTCCGCGGAATTCGGGCAACAGTCTACCCTACTCGCGGGACAATGCCAAAGCGGGGACGCCTTAGAAGGCGCCCCCACTTGAATGTCAATCGACAGACGGGCTTAATAGTCCATGCCCATGCCGCCGCCACCGGGCATCGGTGGGGCCTTCTTCTCTTCTTCTGGCTTCTCGGCCACCAGAGCCTCGGTAGTCAGCATCATGCTCGCGATGGACGCGGCATTCTGCAGAGCGCTGCGCGTCACCTTGACCGGATCGATAATGCCGGACTTCACAAGGTCCTCGTATTCCTGTGTAGCCGCATTGTAGCCGTAGTGTTTGTCCTTCTTCGCAAGGATGCGCTCGACAATGATGCTTCCTTCTTTACCGGCATTGTTGGCAATCATGCGGCAGGGCTCTTCTAGCGCCCGCCGAACGATGGCAGCTCCGATCTTCTCGTCTGTATCAACGATGTCCTTGGCCTTGTCAATGACAGCAGCCGCGCGTAGCAGCGCCACACCGCCGCCGACAACGATGCCCTCTTCGACAGCCGCGCGGGTTGCCTCAAGCGCGTCCTCGTAACGGTGCTTCTTCTCCTTGAGTTCGGTTTCGGTCGAAGCGCCAACCTTGAGCACCGCAACACCGCCGGCAAGCTTGGCCAAGCGTTCCTGCAGCTTCTCGCGGTCCCAGTCGCTCGTGGTTTTGTCAATCTCGTTGCGTATCTGCTGGATACGCCCCTTAATGACATCCTTAGCGCCTTTGCCTTCGATGACGGTAGTGTTTTCCTTATCAATCTTCACCTTCTTGGCGCGGCCGAGGTCCTTGAGATCGATGCTTTCAAGCTTCACACCTAAATCCTCGGTGAAGAAAGTGCCTCCTGTAATGGTAGCGATATCCTCCATCATCGCCTTGCGGCGGTCGCCGTATCCGGGGCTTTTCACCGCGCAGGCATTGAGCGTTCCCCGAAGCTGGTTAACCACGAGAGTCGCGAGCGCTTCGCCCTCAACGTCCTCGCAGATGAGCAGCAGCGGCTTGCCGCCTTTGGCGATTTTCTCCAGAAGCGGGATGATATCCGCAACGGCCGTCACTTTCTTCTCCCACAGGAGAATGTAAGGGTCTTCCAGGTCAACGACCATGTTCTCCTTGTCAGTGACGAAGTAAGGCGACAGGTAGCCTCGGTCGAACTGCATACCTTCCACCAATTCGATCTTGGTTTCGGCAGTTTTGCTGTCCTCGACCGTGATTACGCCATCCTTGCCCACGCTTTCCATAGCTTCGGCGATGTGCTCGCCGATATCAGGATCGTTATTCCCGGAAATTGTGGCGACATGCTCGATAGCCTTCTTGTCGTCGCGAATGCCGATAGCCTGCTTCTTCAGGTCATCCACAACGTGGCTCGCGGCTTTCATTATTCCGCGCTTCAGGCTCATCGGATTCGCGCCCGCAGTCACGTTACGCAGGCCTTCGCGCACCATTGACTGGGCAAGCAACGTGGCTGTCGTTGTGCCGTCACCTGCAATGTCGTTGGTCTTGGACGCGACTTCCTTGACCAGCTGTGCGCCCATATTTTCGTACGGGTCTTCCAGCTCGATTTCCTTGGCGATTGTTACGCCGTCATTAGTGATAGTGGGGCTGCCCCACTTCTTCTCCAAAACAACGTTGCGCCCACGGGGGCCGAGAGTGACCTTCACCGTATCGGCAACCTGGTTGACGCCCTTCTCAAGCTTCTTTCGGGCATCATCACTGTATATGATCTCTTTAGCCGCCATAGTCTACCTCCTAGAAGTGATAGTGAATGTTCGTTAGCTTTGCCAAGCCATAATGTCGTCTTCGCGCAAAATCAAGTACTCCGCACCGCCGTACTTGAATTCGTTTCCCGAGAATTTTCCGTAGAGAACTTTCATTCCCGGCTTGACGACTACTTCAGCCCGCTGCCCGTTATCGAGCATGCGCCCTATTCCCACAGCAACGACCTGGCCAAGGCTTGGCCGCTCCTTGGCGCTGTCGGGGATAACTATGCCGCCCGCTGTCGTTTTCTCTTCATCCTCCAGCGGCTTCACGATAATCCGTCCAGGCGCGGGTGTGAAATCGAACTTCTTAGCCATTTGAACTTCCTCCTTTGATTCAGGTTTAGCCTGAGATGGTTGGATGCAATCATTACCTGCGACTGCTAGCAATTATCTTAGGCAACTGTTAGCAGTCGCACTTGACGATTGCTAATTTTATAGCGTAAACTGGTTTTGTCAAGCCTTTCGGAGCGGGGATTCAGGATCTTGCGGTATCTGTATGGAAATCTCCTGTGCTGGAAAAGGTGACATTCGGCGGTTTCGCGGTAGAATCTGATAGCCGATGAATCCACAATCAATGAAGATTCCGCTTACCAAACGCAAGCAAAGGCTCCTCCTTCGGCTAACCGAGGAGTATATCCGCACGGCCCAGCCGGTCAGCTCGTCGGCTTTGACGCGTTACATCAAGATGAGCAGCGCCACCATCCGCAACGAGCTCAAGGACCTGGAAGAGCTTGGCTTTCTGCAACAGCCCCATTCGTCATCCGGGCGGGTACCAACGTCGCGCGCCTACCGCCTGTATGTGAATACGCTGCTATCGAAAGTCACGGTGGACACTGACGAGGTTCGGGCTCTGGCCAAGACGTTCCGGATGTTAAGCAGCGAGATAGAAAAGCTCGTTGCGCACTCACTGGATGAACTGACCAGCCAGTCCGAGTATATGGCGTTTATCACGGTTCCACAGGCTCCGCCGTTTAACATCCGCAGTTTCAACCTGATGGAGATCGACTACCACCAGCTCATGCTCGTGCTGGTAACAGACTTGGGAGTTATGCAAAGCCGGCTAATCCGCACAGAGGTGCCGGTCAGGAAACTGATGCTGGGACATCTCAGCGAGAGGCTAACTAACCTCCTGCGGGGCCGCAACCTTACTTCGCTGCGCGCTGGAGAGATCCGGCAGGCACTGGAAGAATTCACGGTTGTACCCGTATCCGTCCAAGCGCAGCTTGAGAAATTCCTGAGCGAAATCGCGCCCGCCGAAAGCCGGGTTGTGTTCAGCAACGCGTACAAGCTGCTCACACAACCGGAGTTCTTAGCCCTGGAACGGTTTCGCGGGCTGCTGGACAGCGTTTCGGATGAAGAATCTTTCCTCGAAACGCTTGACGTGCGGCGAGAAGTGGATCTGGGCGCAATAATCGGCGACGAGTCGGGCAAAGACAACCTTTCGGAGATCAGCATCCTGTTCTCCGGCTACGATATGGGAGAGGGCGCAGGCGGCCGAGTCGGAGTGGTGGGTCCGACCCGGTTATACTACTCGCGAGCGCTGCCGCTTGTATTGCGTGTTGCGCGAGCGATGAGCCAGGTTATCGATGAGTGGCGAAAGGGGTCGGATGATGATGACAGTTGACCTCTACAAGATACTTGAGGTAAGGCCGAGCGCGTCGCGGGAGGAAATCAAGGGCGCGTACAGACGTCTCGCCCGCAAGTGCCATCCCGACCACAATCCCGGCAACGCCGAGCTCGAAGAGCGTTTTAAGCACATAACGATGGCGTACGAGATACTCTCCGACCCGTCCAAACGGGCGCAGTACGACCAGTTCGGAACTGTACGCCCTGGCGGCATGGGCTTTGACCAGTTCGGCAGCGTAGCCGATATCTTCGAGTTCTTCTTCGGTGGCGGCTCTGGCGGAAGCCCCTTTGCGTCGCGGCGGCGTCCTCGCGGTCCGGCATACTCCGAGGGCGAAGACATCATCGAAACGGTAACCTTCGAAATGAAGGACATGCTCAATGAGCAACAGGTGACCGTCAAGGCACGGCGCCTTGAGCAATGTCCTGAATGTCGCGGCTCAATGGCCGAGCCGGGCACGCAGCCGACGACATGCAAGCAATGCCAGGGCAGCGGTATGATTTCGTCCACCCGCCAGACGTTTTTAGGCGTCTTCTCTACAGCCGTGCCGTGTCCCATATGCAAAGGCAGCGGGCAGATGATTGAGTCCCCGTGCAAAGCGTGCCGCGGAACAGGCGTAACGGCAAAGGACCGCGTTGTTGACGTAACGATTCCGGCGGGAGTCGGTGATGGCACGGTTATGCGTCTTGCCGGCAGTGGCAATGCGGGAACTGGAGGCGGCCGAAACGGCGATATGCTCATACGTATCCGCGTCAAACCTCATCCAGTGTTCGAGGTGGACGGGCCTGATATATTTTCGAAGTTACCATTAGCGTATCCCGAACTCGTGCTCGGAGCGGAAGTGGTGATCGAGCATCTATCGGGCGAGAAAGTACGGGTTAAAGTGCCCAAGGGAACACAACCGGGGGACTTGATTACGATGCGCAGCCGTGGCCTTCCCCGGCTGAACGGGGCTGGTTCGGGAGACCTGCATCTTCAGGTAGAGCTCGATATGCCGCGCAAGCTTGGTCGGAATGAAAAGGAGCTATTAACGTCGCTGCTTGAGCTAAACGGTAAGAAGAGCGCGCTGGCCGGAAAGCCACGCAAGCTTCGCAAGCCTCAAGTATTATGATGATGCTCGATGAAGCCATCGACGCCTTCCTGACACACTGCCGTGTCGAGCGCGGGCTATCTCCAAATACCGTCACCGCATACGCCCGGGACATCCAAGCCTTTCAGGCGTGGTCCAAGATAACCAACCTCGGCGACCTGGCACCGGAGCATTTCACCTCCTACGTAAGTGAACTCAATACGCTTGGCGATTACTCGCCCGCGACCATTCGCCGCCGCATTGCGGCGTTAAGGCGCTTCAGCAAATTTCTCCAAGCACGCAATCTGGTCAGTGAGGAGATTTTTCCCCGGCGGCTGAAAGCTCCCAGGGCGATTCCCCTGCCCCACGCGATCACTTACGATGAAATTAGGCGGCTGCTTGCGTCACCCGACACGCAAACGCAACTCGGTATCCGCGACCGAGCGCTGCTGGAAACGCTGTATGCGTCAGGGATGAGGGTGAGCGAATGCTGCGGATTGTGCCTGCCGGACCTGGACCTTAATGCCGGATTCGCGCGCGTACGCGGCAAAGGTGGAAAGGTGCGTATCTGCCCTCTAGGAGATTTCGCTGTCGAGTGGATTAACACGTACCTTAGCGGTGCCCGACTGAAGCTTCACGCCAGCAAGCGCAGCGCGAAGGTCTGGCTTAGCCGCCGGGGAGAGCTCTCGCGGGTGCAAGTATTCAGGCTGGTGCGCAAATACGCAGCGGCCGCGGGCATTACCGCGAAAGTCAGTCCTCATACACTAAGGCACAGCTTCGCGACTCACCTGCTTGAGAACGGCGCGGACATTCGCGTTGTCCAAGAACTTCTTGGCCATTCGCGGATTTCCACGGTTGAGTTCTACACCCGGGTAGTGATGAGCAGGCTGCGTCAGGTCTACTCTAAGGCGCATCCGCATGGTTGAGTTCCCGGCCGATTCTGACTAAAGGTCAGCGGGCTTGACTGAAACCGCCGGGCAAGATTGCGCATCTGTTAGAATAAGGGCGGTCAGGCTCTCGATACGAGGTAACGGCAGAATTGGACTACAAATACGACGTATTTGTCAGTTACCATCCGGGGACTGCGCTGGCGGAGGGGAAGCTGCTCAACAAGCTCCTGTCAAGCGCGGGTCTCCGTGTGTGGTTCGATGAAGTCCACGGCGAGGACGAGGAGTCCGAGCGCGCGGCGGACGACGCTGCGCTCGTCAGCAAGCATCTCGTAATCGTCGCTTCGCGAGCCTGGGCGCGCTCGCTCAACTGCGTTCATGAACTCAATACGTACCGGCGCGCGTTCCCTCAAACCGCAGCTTTGGCTGTAATGTTCGAGCCCGGCAGCCTGCCTGCCGTTTTATTGCAAGCGATTAAGATCGAAGTAACAGAGGAAAAAGGCTGGGAGGAGCTCCTTAAGGCGTTAGAGGTAAGTGGCGGCGAGGCGGCCAAGTCCCTGAAGGCGCTTCCGAAGCTGCTGGAGGAATTCGAAGCCACGCGCGGCGAGAAGCCCCCCCCGCCAAAGCCTGCGGCTAAAGCGGAAGCCAAGGAAGAAGAGGAAGAAGAAGGTCAGCCGGTTGACACATCCGCCGAAAAGGAAGCGCTTGAGCGGCGCGTGCGGGACCTTGAGCAAAAACTGCTTGACCGGAACCGGAAGGTTAAAGAGCTGACCGCGAAAATCGGCCGCTACGAGATGTCCGGGGCCACTCCAGCACCTGAGGGCGCGGCTCCCGCTGCGGCGGATGCCGCGATAGCGAACAAGCTTAAGGATGCAGAGAAGGCGTTAGACGAGCGCGACAGCCAGATTGCCAAACTCGAGAAACAGGTTGCTGAAGCGGAAGCGAAATCCGCCAAGCAAGCCGACGCCGCAACAGATAAAGAGATTGCCGACCGGGATGCGCGACTGAAGGAGCTCGAAAGGCGGCTCACCGAGCGTGATGAAAAAGTGAAGGATCTTGAAGCGAAGGTGTCCGAGCAGAACACGAGCCTTAAGGAACTCACTGCAAAGGTCAGCGATGGAGCACAGGCTGAAGAAGCCGCTGCCGAGCGTGAAGCACTCTTGAAGAAACTCGAATCCACGGTGCAGGAGAAAGAGGCGCAGGCGAAAGCGCTCGAAGCCCAGTTGCAGGAACATATGGCGAAAACGCGCGACCTTGAAGCCACCGTTAAGGAGCGCGACAAGCTCACTAAGGGCGGCAAAGAGAAAACCGCGCAGTTAGATAAATTGCTTGCGGAAAAGGACGATAAGCTGCGAACGCTTCAAGCCACTAACCGTGAACTTGAAAACAAGCTGCGCAAAAGCACCGAGCTTTCAGCCGAACTTGAGAAGCGCAAGGCCGAGTTTGAGAAATCGGCTGCGGCAAGTGACGGCAAGCTCAAAGAGCTAACTGCGCAGCTAAATGAAGCCCGCGAAGCGGCGGAAAAGCGAGAACATACGGCGCACGAGGCAAGCACTTCGGCGGAGCAGTTCAAAGCACGTGTTGATGAACGTGAAGCTCACGTAAAGGTCCTCGAAGCGCAGCTGGAAGAAAAGGCCGCGCACATTAAGGGCCTGGAGGCAGAAATACAGGAGCGCGAAGCCGAAAAGGAAGAGCAAGCCATAAAGATGGGCAAGCTGGAGAAGTCCCTCGGTGAATTCGACACACGAATAAAGGACGCTGAATCAAAACTGGCAGACAGGGAAGCGAAGCTCAAAGAAATCGGATCGCAGGCTCAGGATACGGCAACCTCTGTGCAGAAGCTTCAAGCTTCTCTCAATGAAGCACAATCGCAGCTTAGACAATCCCTAACTGAAAACGAGCAACTTAAGCGCGGGCTAGCGGAGCAATCCAAGCAGGCCAATGAGCTGTCCGCAACTATCAGCGAACGAGAGGGAAGCCTGGAAGACGCTCAGGCGCGGCTGGACGAGCGGGACAAGCAGGTTGAGGAGTTGCAGACGTCTTTTGACAGCCTAAAGCACAAATCCGAAGAGTTGCAGGCCGCAGTAAACGAATGGAAGCACAAGGCCGAAGAGCTGGAAACTCGTTTGTCCTCAAGCTCGGACGCTGTAAAATCACAGGAGACAAAAGCGGCCCAGATGGTTGCCAGAACTCGTGAGCTGGAAGAAAGCCTGAAGAAGCGCGACCAAGCCGCAGCTCAACTGTCGGAGCAGCACAGGAGGGCTGAACAGCGCATCGCTGAGCTTGATGCGGAGCTGAAAAAGCGCGGCCAAGCTGCGGCTCAATCATCCGAGCAGGTTAAAAATGCCGAAAGACGTGCTACCGAGTTAGAGAATGATCTGAAGAAAAAGAGCGCCAGCTTTAATGAACTCGAAAAGAAGCTAAAGGAAAGCGAAGACGCAGCAGCCAGGCTGAAATCGCAAGTGGAGGAGCGCGAAGCTGTGGTTCGCGAAGCCCAGACCGCCAGCAAGGAACTCACTGCGAAGCTCACAGCTACAGAAGCTCGAGCTGCTGAGGTTGAAAGCAAAGCCGACAGGCATTCGGCAGAGCTGACCGAGATCCAGAAGAAGCTTGAAGAGCGGAATTCGCAGTTAAACACGTTGAATAAACGGCTAGAGGAATCACAGGCGAAACTTGCACAGGCTGAAACAGCCGCGAAGAAGGCTAGCGAGGTCGAGGCTAAGCTTGGCGAAGTGTCCCAGAAAGCAAGTGAGCTGGCAAAGCAACTTGCGGAACGCGACGCTATCATCGCAGAATATAAATCACTGAAAGAAAACGCGGATGCCGACGCCTTGAAGCGTCAGGAACTGGAGAAGAAACTGAATGAGAGCACCGCCAAAGTAGCCGAACTTGAGAACCAGGCGAAGGCTCAGGAAAACACGGTGAAGAACCTGAACGAGCGGCTGGCGAAGATGCATGCGGACGCGACCCAGGCTGATCCGTCGCGGGCGATCAAAGAGGTAAGTGAAGCGCTAGCAAAGAACGAAGCTACGCGCGCCCTGCAGCTGGTAGAGAAGCTGGCCGAAAAGGGTGACCTGGCAAAGCATCCAGCGTTGTATTTCAACTGGGGCGACGCGCTGATGGCGCTTGGACGGTGCGAGGAAGCGGTCGATAAATATGAAGAAGCAGTGAAGCCGAACGATGAGTATGCTGATTCGTATGTGCACTGGCTGCGAACGCTAAACGACCTAAAGCGATACGAGGAGGCTCGGCATAAAGCGCAAATCGCGGCCGAGCTTCGCCCTGAGGATCCGAACGTTTTCCTTCTGTGGGGCGAATCGCTTACGAAACTTAAGCGCTACAAAGAAGCCCAGCAGAAGTACGCAAAAACCGTTGAGCTGGCTCCCGATAACGCTACAGCTTACCTCGGGCAGGGAAAGTCGCTCGTTGTGCTCGGGAAGTTTAGGGAGGGCCTTGAGTTGCTGAAGAAGGCGACGGAGCTTGATAATAAGCTGGCCGAAGCGTATTCGTACCGAGGAATCGCGCTGTTCCGTCTGCGCAAATACGAAGACGCGCTTAAGCAGTTCGTGGAGGCGGGGAAGCTGGGGATCGAGGACCCAGACACCTATTACTACTGGGGCAACAGCTTCTACATGCTTAAGAAAATAGATGACGCAATCAAAAAATACAACAAGGCTATCGAGCTCAATTCGGAGGATTCGCGCTTTTACCACAACCTTGGACATGCTCTATCCGCTAAGAAGCAGTTCGACGAAGCTGAGAAAGCCTACCACCGCGCTGTGGAACTCCGGCCTGGCTACGGCAGCGCCCTGTACGCCTGGGGCACCGTGCTGACCACGCTAAAGAAACACGAGTTGGCACTGGAGAAATACGAAGCCTGCGCCAAGGCTACGCCTGACAACGCGTCGAACTACTACTACTGGGGAATATCGCTTTATGCTCTGAAGCGAGTGGATGAAGCCAAGGAGAAAATGTCCGAAGCCCTGAATCTTGGCTTGAAGCCCCCCGCGGGCTGGCCGCAGTGGTACCAGGGCGAGATCAAGCGCCAGCTTCCCGGCAAGTAACGGCACATACATAATCCGCGATGCTGCATCAGTGACGTTATGATATAGCTGTGGGCAATTGCCTTCCGATTCTCATGCTTGTATTCTGGTGCACAGCGCTCTACCTGTGGGTAGCGCTGGGGCTATTCTGGCTTAAAAGCGCGCTGCTCACGATGGTCGTTTACCACATCGTGCTGTGCGGCGGTGGACGGCTATTGCTGCGCCCAAGGCGCCCGCTGCGATTCAGCCTGAGACGAAGTGGTGTTGCCGCACCGGCGCTCATCGGCTGCTTTACGCTTACGTGGCTCGCTATGGAATACGTCTTCCCGCTCCTGCCGCCCCAGGCACTGCCGGACGTGACAACACGCCCGTTAGATGCGCTAGGGCTAAACGCCCGGAGCTACCTGCCCATCGCAATCTACTTCGGGCTGGTCAATCCTCTTGCGGAAGAAGCACTCTGGCGCGGGCGCATCCTGCCGATTCTCGTTGACGCGCGAAGTGCCTCGCCCAACTTACTGCACGCTACTGCCTTCACAGGCTTCCACGTAATGCCGCTAGTGCTTATGTTCTCCGCGCTGTGGCTTCCGGCAATCGTAATATTCATTGGCGGCTTCGTCTTTGGTAACGTAGCACTCAAAACGCGCGGACTGCTTATTCCCTGGGCGCTGCACACCGGCATAAACGCCTATCTCCTCATCTGGTTTGGGCGCTTCATCATAGCGGGAAGCTGACGGTGCGAGTGCGCGCTATCTGATAGAATAGTCCTGATGGCGGAAGGGAAACCAGCAGGATCAGACGAGCGTTCCGGCAAGCCTGACGCTGATACTTCGGAACTGACTGCCGCGCCACTCGCCGACCGGATGCGCCCGCGTGACCTTGGCGAGTTCGTGGGCCAGGAGCATCTCACCGGCGAGACCGGCCTGCTAAAGCGGATACTCGATTCGGGCAAAGCGCCGTCGCTCATATTATGGGGCCCGCCGGGCAGCGGCAAAACCACGCTGGCATACATCCTCGGCTCGCTCGAAAACTACGAATTCGTGCGCCTGAGCGCGGTAACGAGCGGCATCCCGCAGGTGCGCGAGGTAATCGAGTTCGCCAACCGTTCGCGCCAGATGTTCAACCGCCCGACGATCCTCTTCGTTGATGAAATCCACCGGTTCAACAAGGCGCAGCAGGACGCGTTTTTGCCCCACGTCGAGCGCGGCACCATCGTGCTGCTCGGCGCGACCACTGAGAATCCCAGCTTCGAGGTCATCTCGCCGCTGCTTTCACGCAGTAAAGTACTTGTTTTGCACAAACTCGAAGACGAGCATGTCGCCATACTCACGCGCCAGGCGCTGATGGACAAAGAACGCGGGCTGGGCAAATCGGGCGTTGCCATTGACGACGACGCGCTCAACTATCTCGCGCGTGCCGCCGACGGCGACGCCCGGTTTGCGCTGAACGCGCTGGAGCTTGCGGTAGATCTCCTGGCGAAGGAAAAGCGCGAGAAGCGCATTACGCTGGAGTTCGCGCAGGAGGTGCTGACGCGGCGCGAGCTGCTCTACGACAAAACCGGCGAAGAACACTACAACCTCATCTCCGCGCTGCACAAGGCCGTACGCGGCAGCGATCCCGACGCTGCGCTCTATTACCTCAACCGGATGCTGGCGGCGGGCGAGGATCCCAAGTATCTCGCGCGGCGGATGACGCGGATGGCGAGCGAGGACATAGGGCTGGCCGACCCCTTCGCGCTGGTGCTGGCGCAGGCGGCCTTCCGCACGGTGGAGACGGTGGGGATGCCCGAGTGTGATAACGCGCTGGCCGAGCTGGCCATCTACCTCGCCGCCGCGCCAAAGTCTAACAGCGTGTATATGGCCAACAGCGCGGCGCGCGCGGCGGTGAAGGAGCACGGCGCGGTGCCGGTGCCGCTGAAAGTCCGCAACGCGCCGACCGATTTGATGAAAGACCTGGGCTACGGCAAGGACTACCGTTACGCGCATGGCAAAGCCGAGCATACCGAAGACGGCGCGGAGGACGCTACCGGCGGCTTCGTCGCCGAAGGCTACCTACCGGATGAGCTTCAGGGCGCGAAGTTCTACGAGCCCAAGCCCATCGCCGCCGAGAAAAAAATCAAAGACCTGCTGGAGAAAAGATGGGGGAAGGGGGAGTGATGAGGTGGTAGCGCGGGCGTCTCGCCCGTGATTGGACGCAACTCAGCATAGTAGCGCGGGCGTCTCGCCCGTGATTCCATGCAATAATCATGTGGTTCTATGACCACTCCGCCACCAATCGCAGGAAACTTCAGCAGCTATCGCCGCCGCCTGCCCCACTTCCGGCTGGAGGGAGCAACCTACTTAGTTAACTGGCGCGTACATCCCTCGTTGCCCGAACTGCCGGAAAGAGCAAGGAGCATAGTGCTCCAAAGCCTACTGCATTTCAACACTAAGCGCTATGACCTGCTTGGATGCGTGGTAATGGACGACCATGTGCACTTACTGCTTACGCCCTTTGAGGGCTGGCCATTAGAGAAGCTCGTGCAGAACTGGAAATCCTTTAGCGCGCACCGCATAAACAAGGCGCTCGACCGCTCGGGCCCGGTATGGCTGGAGGAATACTACGACCGCATCATGCGCGATGACGCGGAGTTCAGAGAGAAGCTGGAGTACGTCTACAAGAACCCCATGGAGCGCTGGCCCGAGCGGAAGGAGTATCCGTATCTGTGGATTAAGGAATTGAGCTGACTAATCACGGGCGAGACGCCCGCGCTACCATTCTTCTCACCTCTTGCTCGCAACTGGCCGCTGATTGATAGTATCATCCTTCCCATGGCCATAGACAACCTGATCGGATACTGCGGATACGATTGCGGCAAACACCCAGCGAAGTCGGACAACTCCCTACCCCTTCATCTTCTTCCTCTTCCAGCGCGGCCAGACGAGGGTGCGCCAGGTCATAGTGCCCGGCGAACGCTGCGCGCCGAAGCTAAGCAGCAGGTTCTCGCTCGCCCTGTTGCCAAATAGCACGTGCGCCAAAGCCGTCCCGTCGCGCCGCAGCATATAGTCAAGCTGAAACGCCGCCAGCGACAGCGCATATCCCTTGCGTCGGTGCTCCGGCGGCGTGTATATCATGCCCATCGTTCCGTTCATGTGCGTGCCGGCCCAGCAGACCGGCTCTCCGTTCACCTCGCACACGAAGCTAGGCCCCAGCAGCAGGCACTCGCGCAGGTAGTCTTTCGCGGGCCGGCCGTATTCCACTCCCCGGATGATAAGCGGCAGAAGCTCGTCGCTTCCCTCGACCGCGCGGCAATTGTGCTTCACCATCCTGCTGAATCGGGGCTTGCCCGTCACGTACCATGTCCGCGCGTCACCGCGCCGCATCTTGAGCCTTCTTTTCTCGGCGGAATGGCGCCGGGGCCACCGCTCCTTGAATCCCGCTTCAAGCCCGCGCTTCCACGCGCCGAACGGCCCGTGCACGTGGATGTACGGCACTCCCTTCGCCCACTTGTCCCAGTATTTGCGCATCCCCCTGTCAGGGAAGCGAACGCCAGGCTCGACGTTTTGGGTGTAAATATCGCTCATCGTCCGCAAGTAAGCGCTGTCGCTGCGCGCATAGATGAAAAAATCGGCACCGGTATGCACGGCGACTACCCGCTTGGCTTTTCCTTCGTTGGTGAAAACTCTCGTGTCCGCCCTGATGTAGTTTTTAATCTTGCGCCTTAGTTTCCTGTCACTCTCGTATCGCTCCATCCAGGGCAGCTTCCAGTTACTGCGCGCCATCTGCTTCAGTCCCGCGTCATCAATGACCGCGTCAATGAGTTCAGACGGCTTGTCCGCAAGCACGAGCATGGCCTGCGGATTATAGCAGCCGGAATCCCACTAATGCTCTGTTTATCCTTTCAACACCGCCAGCGGCTTAAGCCGCGCCACGGTTCGCGCTAAGCCCGCGCCGACGACGGCTTCGGTGATGAGGTCTATATCCTTGTAAGCCTGCGGCGCCTCCTCCTTCACCGTGCGGATGTTCTCCGATATGAGGTAGATGCCGTCCATCGCGCGCCTGAAATCATCGTCAGTGATGGCAGCGCTGCGGCCGCGCAGGTCTTTACCCCGCCGGCTGCGTCCGCTGGCGGCGATGCGGCTCATTACGCGCCCCGCGCCGTGGTTGATGGACGCGTACGTGCCGGCGCTTTTCTCGGTCCCGATCATCACATAGCTCGCCGTGCCCATACTTCCTGGCACGAGCACCGGCTGTCCGGTTTTGGCGAACCGCGTGCCCTTCATCCGCCCCGGCCCGAATGCGCGCGCCGCTCCCTTTCGGTGCACCAGTACGCGATTGCCCAGATGCTCTTCGAACTTGGCGATATTGTGCGCGAGATCCCACAGCAGTTGCAGGCGCACGCCCGGGTAATTGGTCAGGAACGCATCCTTCACCAAAAACGCCATCAGATGGCGGTTGATGAACGCGAAGTTCGCCGCGGCGTTCATCGCGCCAATGTAATCGTCGGCGGGCTTCTCCGAAAGCCAGAAGTACGGAAGCTCCTTATTAACCGTCTCCCGCTTGTCCGTTCCCGCAAGCTGGCGCCCCAGCGCCATGTAGTCGTCGCCTATCTGGTGACCCAGCCCCCGGCTGCCGCTGTGCAGCATAATCACGAACTGCCCCTTGAACAGCCCAAATTCCCGCGCAACGGCTTCATCCTCGACGCGATCCACAACTTGCAATTCAATGAAGTGGTTGCCGCCTCCGAGCGTCGCGAGCTGCGTGCGCCCGCGTTTCAGTGCACCGTCCGAGCAAGCGTTAGCGTTTGCGGGTAGGCTGCCGCCGTCCTCGATATTATCTAGTTCAGAAACGAGCTCCCAATCGTGCCGCAGATCCTTCGCCAGCTGCGGGATCTCCACTTCCGCCAGCCCGGGCACGCCTTTGTTGACCAGCCGCCGGAATGACTTCTTATCCAGCGAGTAATTATCCTTGCCCTCGCCCAGCGGGACGCGGCTGGCGATTTCGTTGGCAACGCGCTTCACGTCCACCTCTCCCGCTCTCAGCGGCGACGTCAGCAGGCGCATTCCGCAGTTTACGTCGTAGCCCACGGCAGCGGGGCAGACGATATCGAGCGCTGCGATGACGCAGCCGATGGGAACGCCGTAACCCACGTGGATGTCGGGCATTCCCAGCACGTCCAGCACGCCGGGTAGCTGTGCCGCGTCGCGCAGTTGGCGCACCGCGTCCTTTTCCAGCTGCAGGCGTGGATGGCTGAAGATGCGAGGCGCGAGCTTCATCCGTCCCCCTCGGGGAAGCGTTGTAACAAAGCGCTCGGCCGCCTTATTGACCCCTTTCTGGCTCATCCTGCTTACATAATATCGGATATCACGCGGCTTTGCACGGCTAAACGCGCCTGATACAATCGCCGCAGTGCCACGACCGGTCGCAAGCCTGCGCAATCTAATCGGCGCCACACGCCGGCAGCTCTTGTTTGCGCTAAACATCTACGCGCTTACTTACGCGCTTCACTGTGCAGCTCCGGTATTAGTTGAAGGAAGGATGCTTCTTCGCACATTGCCACAGATAGCTTTCGAGCCAGCGGTCGACCTTTTTTACTCGATGAACCTGATGCTCTGGATCGGCTCGTGGTTTTTTGCGTCCGCCCTCGCTGCGCGCGTGCTCCCGCGCGACCGCCTGGGCAACGCTACGATGCTCGCTATATTCATCTCCGGAGCTCTGGGAACACTCGGAGCCCTGCGCGAATTCGTCTGCCATATGCAGGAATGGGACTACTCGCCGCACCTGCTTCGGGCGCAGATGAGGATTTCGGAAGCGCTTTACGAAGTCGTGTTCTACCAGTCGTCCCTTACCAGCTTCAAAGTCTGGATGGCGCTCTTCAGCGGGTTGCTACCACTGCTGGCTCTAGTTTCTCTGGCTGTCATCACCATCGGCGCTACACGCACCGTAACCTACTTCTCCAGCAGCGATGAGATTGATCCCTCTCGCTTGAGCGGAAGAAGCACTCATTAATCTCCCAAATGCCTTTCCGTATGCTATACTATACACACGTATAGTATCGCGCGGATGGCATGGCAAAACGGGCGACAACGGGAAACGCGGGTGCGCTGGTCATTCTCGGTGGCGTCGCCAACCGCATCGTGCGGTTGGACTTACCACAGGTTATCCCTGAGCGACGGGGATCTATTCTGGTTCGGGCACCGTAAACGAGAAGGCTAGCAAGGTCAACGCCGGGTTGTAGCTCTTGGTTTCAATCGGATACTCCCCGGCTTGTTCCGGTGACCGCGCCGAGTAGTAGAGCAACTCGTATTCGCCTGGCGCGGGCACCAGAAAGCGACGCGTAATCTGGCCTGAGCCATCGTACTCAAGAGTGCTGCTCTGTCCGTAGGATTCAGACCATAATGTAACATCTGCGTAGCCCGTGCCTTCGTACCACTCATCTATCGGGTCGAGAGCGTCTCTAATGTATAGAGATTCAGGAACGTTATCCGGCAGACTGATGCTGAAAACAACGGAGACTTCCGCTCCCGTAACCAGCTCTCCGATCAACTCAAAGTCATCGACGTAGGGGACGTAAGCGTACGTGTGTGCGGAACCCCCGTGAGGCTTCTGCACCGGAGGGGGCAAAGGGCTGTTCCCGGACCCGCAAGAAGGCGCGGCAAGAGCGATGAATGCAACGATTACACATAATACAGCTTTCAGTAATTGCACAGTCATCTCAGTCCTCCTTTACCAGTTGGCCAATGCACGGTTGAAGTCTATAATTGGGGCGATGGGGTCATGCGGGTTGTAGTTTGGGTCACCCGGGTCGTAGATATGATGATAAGTTTTCATATGTTCTTCAACTTCCCACCTGGTAGCTGTGGGTCGTGCAGTGTAAAGCAGCGCAGCCAGCGCGCAAACTTGAGGCACGCAGGCGGACGTGCCAAAGAACTGCCGATACTCAGGTTTGAACTGATTCGTGATGAAGTTGAAACTGTACCCCGTACTCCCCTGCGCTATGCGCAAATATGGACGATAGAAGCCGTAGATTCCGGACATTGGATATGTAGAATAGCCGTCATCCATGTAGTTGGAACCACTGTATGTAAGCGTTCTCGTGTACCATTCATCTAGGTCGTGATTGGGCACTGCTCCTGAGACACCGAGTACATTAGGAAATGATGCCGGATATACTCTAATCTCATCAGCATCGTTTCCGGCAGAAGCAGCATATAACCGATCGTTGAGGAAGTTGTCTCTAGCTATCTCCGCACTAACTTGGTAGTAGAGCCAGAACTGATCTCCCGTTGGAACTTTGCCAATGCTTATGTTGACAACTCTAACGTATTGCTGCCAGAAATAAGGACCGTATGAATTGTGTGGGAAAACTTCTCTCATTGCCCTAACGGCCGTAGCCATCGCAGCTATATCGTAATAGTCGTGCCAGGGCTGCCAGGGCTGATCTACCCGGACAGGTAGTACCTTGACAGTAGGGGCGCAACAGGCAACACCAATTGCGTTGTTGGTAGCTGCTGCCACCATTCCGGCGATTGCCGTACCGTGGTCGGTCCAATGACTGGGCGGGAGTGGGTGGTTGTTAACAACAAGGTACTCATTGCTAAAGGCGAATACATCAACGTTGGTCACTTTGTCCTCAAGGTCAGGATGCGACGCGAGCACACCGTCATCGAAGACAGCGACTATTTGGTTCGAATATGGCGGGGGCAGCGGTACAAGTGGAGTTGGCACTACATTCAAAGTATCTAGCTGCCTGCAATCACCGTCTACATAGAATGGATCATCAGGTGGCTCGTAGTGCGCTTCAATAAGCGAAGTGAAAAGCGGATTCACGTTCTCAACGCATGGAAGGCTCGCCAATTCGTCGAGCTTTGACTGAAGCTCTCCCTCGAATGTGAGATGGAACCAGGCGAACTCGTTTCCCGCTTCGTTTGGCAGAGGTTCGAACCACGAGAAATCAACTACAAGCTCGTATTCCTCAAAGAGAGCTGCCAGTTGAGACGTCGTGACCGTCGTATCGAAGGTAACTAGAAGCCTTCCGCTGTAGACCTCCCAGCTCTCCTGCGTCTCCGGGTCAACCCAGATTTCAGTAGGCCACACTTCTTCCGGTCGCTCCAAGCCCAGTGTAAGGTCTCGGTTAGTGACGATGATGCGCCCGTCCTCGAGGACTTGGTACATGAGGGTAAACGGGTCGAAGTCCTCGATGACATTGACCTGGGTGCTTCCACCACCGGGAAGAGGAGCAACAACAGATCCCACGACGGGGCCGAGAACCGGCATCTCGCCAGTGAACAGGTCTCCGAGCGCTGTGGAGTAAGCACCTCCTGAACCACCGTCCGGTGGATTCCCGCCCCCGCCGTCCATACCACCACCGCCGCCCGGCCCTGCCAGTCCTACTTCCTTGTCAGCGGGTTGTGTCGCGTCAGCGGCTTGCAGAGATGCGATTTCCGGTGGGTTATGGGTGCTGCCGCCGCAGGCGACGACGAAAACGACAAACATCACAATGAGGGCAAGACTAAGCGCACCAAAACGCGCTTGCCCCCCCCCTGTCATATTTTGACTTTCCCATTATCCTAGACCTCCCGGGTCCTCAGACTTCAGAATACACTACGCTTTCATTATAACACAGCCCCGCACCGCGCGTCACATTCACCGACGGGCCTATCTAGCATATGCTATACTATACATACGTATAGTAGCGCGCGGATGGCATGGCAAAACGGGCGACAACGGGAAACGCGGGTGCGCCGGTGCATCTGGTGGTGCACAGCGGGTTTTCTTTTCACCACGGCACCGCCAAGCCGGAGCAGCTCGTCGCGGCGGCGAAGGAGCGCGGCTTCAAGGCGGTGGCGCTTACGGATGCAAACGGCGTATTCGGCGCGGTGGACTTCTACAAGGCTGCGCGCGAAGCGGGCATCAAGCCCCTCCTTGGCGCAGTTCTCGACGAGCCGCGCGAGAAGCCGCACCGCGCGGTCGTGCTTGCACGCAACCGCGACGGCTACTCCGCGCTCTGCCGCTTGTGCAGCGCCCGGCAGCTTAACGAGCACTTTTGCTTGGCGGACGCCATCCCCGAATGCGCTGGCAACATCATCGTTCTCACCGACGACGCGGCGCTGGCGCGCACGCTTGCTACATATCTCTCGCCACGCGATCTTTGCCTGAAGCTGCTCCCGCCGACCGATGCTGAATCTTTACAGGCCGCGCAGCGTCTGAGCACGCTCGCCGACGAGCTGAAGCTCAGCTTAGTCGCGGCAAACGATGTCTGCATGCTTAACGCGGAAGATCACGAAACGCACAAGCTTCTGCGCGCTATCGGCGAAAACGAGACCATCTACAGCGTGAAGGGATGCGCCCCACCCTCGCGCCGCCTGCTTTCTGCAAATGAGATGGCGCGCGCTTTCGCCGATTTTCCAGAAGCGCTGGCGAACACCCGCCGCATCGCGGAGAGCTGCGGGCTTGAACTCACGCTCGGGCGATGGGTGTTCCCGCGCTTCCCGTTCGCGCCGTGGGAGACGCCCCAGTTTCGGCTGCGCCAGCTTGCAGAATCGGGGCTTGCGCGCCGCTACCGGCACGTGACGCCGAAGGTGCACGCGCGTCTGGATTACGAACTTTCGCTCATAAACCGGCTGGGTTACGCCAGCTACCTGCTGGTGGTACACGACATCGTGGCCGAAGCCAACCGGCGGGGCATCCCCAATCTCGGACGCGGCAGCGCCGCCAATTCCCTCGTCTGCTATGCGCTGAACCTTACGCACGTGGAGCCGCTGTCGCAGAACCTTTACTTCGAGCGCTTCCTCAATCCCGAGCGCAAGTCGCCGCCGGACGTGGACATTGATTTCAACTGGAAGCGCCGCGATGAAATCATCGAATACGTCTACGAGCGGTACGGGCGCGAGCGCGTGGCGATGATATCCACGCACGTCACGTTCCAGGCGCGCTCGTCGCTGCGGGAAAGCGCCAAGGCGATGGGCCTGCTGGACACCGAGCTTGACCGCTTCCTGAAGCGCCTGCCGCTGTGGTCGAGCCAGCAGCTGCCGGACGACGCGATATCGGGCTTCCCCGAAACGCGCGGGCTTGACCTCTCCGCGCCGGAGTACCGTGAGCTGTTCGCGCAGGCGCGGAAAATCGGCGGGCTGCCACAGCACCTGGGCATCCACGTGGGCGGCATCGTCATCGCCCCCGACGACATTCGCAACCACACCGCGCTTTACGAAGCGGCGAAGGGCTTCGTCGTGACGCACCAGGAGATGTTCGGCGTTGAAGACCTGGGGCTCATCAAAATCGACCTGCTGGGCAACCGCTCGCTGGGCGTGCTGGAAAACACTCTCACCGCTCTGCGCGCGCGCGGCATTTCGCCGCCGGTGGCGGATTTCGCCCGCATCACGACCGATGAAGCCTCGGTATCAATGATCCGCCAGGGGCGCACGATGGGCTGCTTCTACGTGGAGAGCCCCGCAATGCGCCAGCTCCTGCAAAAGCTCGACACGCAGAGCTTTGAAGACCTCACCGCCGCCAGCTCCGTCATCCGCCCCGGTGTCGCCGAAAGCGGAATGATGCAGGAATACGTCCGCCGCCACCGCAACCCCGAATTTACCAAACACATCCATCCGGCACTGGCGCGCGTGCTATCAGAGACGCACGGCGTGATGATTTACCAGGAGGACGTGATGAAGGTCGCGCACGAAGTCGCCGGAATGTCTCTGGCGCAAGCGGACCTTCTGCGCCGCGCGATGAGCGGCAAGCTGCGCTCCAGCGACGCGATGGAGCAGATGCGCCGCGAGTTCCTTCAACTGTCCGCCAACCGTGGCGTCCGGCCGGCGGTGGCGCAGGAACTGTGGCGGCAGATACGCAGCTTCGCGGGATATGCGTTCTGCAAGGCGCACAGTGCCGCCTTCGCCGTGCTTTCGTTCCAGGTGGCGTACCTCAAGGCGCACCATCCCGCCGAATTTATGGCCGCGGTGCTGTCAAACCACGGCGGCTTCTACGCCACCGGCGCCTACATCCAGGAATGCCGCCGCCTGGGGCTTTCCATCCGCGCGCCGTGCGTGAACCGAAGCGAACTGGATTTCGCGCCTGAAGACGAGGGGCGCGCCGTGCGCGTGGGTTTGCGCGAAATCGGCGAAGTGCACGCCGAAACGGTGGAGTGCATCATCGCCGCGCGCCACGCCGCCGGGCCGTTCGCCTCGCTGCGGGATTTGCTGCGGCGCACCCGCTGCCGCTGCGCCGACCTCACGGTGCTGGCGCTCGTGGGCGCGCTGGACTGCTTTAGCTTCACGCGCCCGCAGCTCCTGTGGCTTTTGCAGTGCGAATTCGCCGGAAGCCGGGAGCGCAGCGGCGGATACCTTGAACTTGACGACGGCGACGGCGCGGAGCTTCTGGCCCAGCTTCCGCCGCTTGCCGACTATGACGCGCTCACGCGCTGCCGCCTGGAGGTGCAGTATCTGGGCTACGGCGTGGGGGCGCATCCGCTCAAGTTTTTCCTGCCGCACCTGGGCAAGCTCGTCCCCGCCAGCGAGATGCGCCAGCATGTCGACAGGCCGGTGCGCATGGCGGGCTGGTGCATCGCCACCAAGCGCATCGCCATCCGCCGCCGCGCCAAGATGCGCGAACGGGAGGAGCAGGCCGGGCACGCCGAATCTTCAGCGGAGGAGGCCGACCGCCGCGTGCGCCCCTCCGACGATTTGGGAATCACCGGCCACGAAGTGCTGAACTCGCCGACCGTGCGCGTGCCGACCGGGCGCGCGATGAAGTTTATGAGCATGGAGGATCTCACCGCGACCTATGAAGCTGTGCTGTTCCCCGACGCCTACGACAGCTTCGCCCACATCGCCACCCGCCCCGGCCCCTTCGTCGTCATTGGGCGCGTGGAAGAACAGCTCGGCGGGCTTGCGGTGAACGTCAGCGAACTAGAACTCGCCGGCGCCATCCAGCACAAGTCCCAGCCGCATCTCGTTTCGCTCACGAGACGTTAAGGCTATTAGGAAGGCGGGCCATACCCAAGCTCCGGCGGCAGGAGAATGTCTAAGAACCGTTGCTGGGCGCGTGCATAGAATTGTATTCATCAATGCTCTCCTGAATCTCCGCATCCTGCTCCGCCAGCTTCTCAATCGCTTCATCGATCAAGTCTTGCATAGCCTCGTAATGATCGTCATTGGCGCAATACTCGCGGGCGAACAGCTCGCGTGAGCGCTTCACGCCCTCGTCGTGCTTGCCCATGTCGTGATAGTAGATGAGCGTGGTTATCACATAGCCGATGTAGTAGTCGTTGCTCACATCGTTGAAGCACCGGGCGTATCCATCCGCCACCTGCTGGCGTAGGTCTTTTTTCATGAACTCCAGTTCAGTCTGATAGTACGACGGGAAGTCGGCGGAGGCGTTCTCTAGGCGGCCCGCCCGAGTGATATTCAGGATTAGCGCCCTGTCTGGACTCGCAGCGTGGCACACTCCGCCCCAGCACTGCCATCCAGCGTAGGCCACCAGTTCCAGGGGCCAGGAATGGTCAAGGTCCACGAGCTCCTTGATGGTGACTCCAGTTAATTCAATCGTGTGATCTATCACTCTCACACTTCCGTCGTCCTGTTTCTCGAAGGTGAAGAAGTTGAGCCAGGGCTCATGGTAATCGTTGCCGCCAGAGTGGTTTGACTGCACGGCTAGGCCGTGCCCGTACTCTGGTTGAAACGGTAGCCACAGGAGCTGTACCTCCTCGATATGATAAGTTGCGAAGTGGCCGATGCAATGCCACTTTGAGTCCTCCCCCAAGTAATAGAAAAGGAGGATATTGCTCTGCCACCAGTCCACTGTCTGTCCGGGTACAACCTCAATTTCACGTCGGTCAGCTATTGCGCTAGGATTGAGGGAAACCTCAAGATACCGCACCCTCGGCGCATCAATACCCGCCCAGAATCCGCAGCGGTCGTCAAATACAATTATCTCGTCCGGCAGGTTCCGTAGCTCCTCTGGGAGATAAGAAACCACTGCGGATTCATCGGCTCTGGCTGATGAGCTCGAAAAAACGATGAGCCAGGCTGTCACCAGGCTTAAAGCGAAACAAGCAAGTGCCTTTGGTCTCATAAGCCGATTATAGCGGAGTTACCCTCGCGCCCCGCACAAATGTTACTCGTGAAAAAACCACAGTGCGTTCATGTATCCATGCCCTTGGCGGTGCATCCAGCACAAGTCCCAGCCGCATCTCGTCGCACTAACGGCGCCACGCACAGGATAGCAGTAGCGCGAACTCTTTCACAAAGCTTTAACCCTAACTCCGCCCCTTCGCCTTCCTCATCCCCACCGACCTCAGCTTGCGAAACCAGGATTGCGGAAGCCATTTTGCTAGCCATATGAAGAAGCGGTACTTCCTGCCGGGAATACAGATAACGCGGTCTCGCTTCAGGCACTTTAGCGACTCATCAACCACGCTCTCCGCTGACATCCACAGCCCGTCAGGTATTCTCGAAGTGTCGATTCCGCGCCGGGAGTGGAACTCGGTGCGGGTGTAGCCGGGACATAGCGCCTGCACGCGCACGCCGGTGCCCTTCAGTTCCATATGCAGTCCTTCGGAGAACGCTGTCAGATACGCCTTCGTGGCGCCATAGTTTACGCTTCCCGGTGACGGCATAAACGCCGCTACGGAGGATACGCTTATGATAGCGCCTCGCTTACGTGCAAGCATTGCGGGAAGAGCGGCATGAGCAAAGCGAACGCAAGCTCGCACGTGAACCGCAATCATCTCCTCGTGAGTCTCTGCGCCAGCTTCGTGAAACAACCCGTGAATCCCGAATCCAGCGTTGTTTAGCAACACTTCCAGGTTCTCAGCTCGCTTAATCCTTTCCTCCACAACCTGAATCCCTTGCTCGTCCGCCAGCTCCGCAATAAGCACTTCAACCGATGCGCCGTGCTCGTCCCGGAGTTCCTCCGCTAGCGCGTCAAGCCGCTCCTTCCTGCGCCCGTGCAGCACAAGGTTATACCCGTCGGCTGCAAGGCGGCGAGCGAACGCGGCGCCGATACCACTTGTCGCGCCGGTAATGACTGCGAGCGCGCGATTAACGCTTATAGCCATGGCTGTTCAGAATTGTAGCATTGCGGTTTCGCCACACTGTCGCCGCGCTGCACTGCAGCCTGTAATGCCGTATAATCTATGTGGCACAAGCCATCGGGGAGATGTTAACATGCGCGGCAAGCTTGCCAACGGATTTGTGTGGCTCTGCATAGTCCTATTCATAGCATCTGTATTAGCATCCGTAGCGGTCGGGTGCGGCAAGAACGGCTCCGGGCCGACGATTCAGCATCCTGCGAACAGCCCCGGCTACGCAGCGCCTGATGATACTCCGTTCAGATCCGCCGATGCTCCGCAAACGGGCGATGACAACCTCCCGTGGAGCGTTCAGGTATCGGTCGGCGCGGCTGACGTAACGGTTACCTGGCGCGGGCGGGCGCGAGGTGATTTCGACCTGGACGGAACCGTGGCTATCGCGGACATCACCCCCCTCGCGATGCACTACGGCGATGACGTGCTGTATACCGACGGCATGCCGGTGGTGGACGGGGATAACGAGTACCTGGCGGTCGTTGACGGCGATGACAGCGGCGAAATCGGAATCGCTGACATTACGCCCATCGCGATGCATTACGGCCAGACTAATGCCGGCTACAGAATCTACCTGGGACTGCGTGCAACAGGTGAAACCGAGATGACATGGACTGCGGATTTCCTTAAACCCACGGGAAACCCAGACGCCGTCGCCACCGTTCCTTTTGAAGACAGCCGGATAGAGCTGGAAGTGCAGCGTTACACGTTTACCTTCGAGCCTCCCGCCGAATTCGAAGGATACGCGGCGCTGCGCATTACGGCGACGGACGGCGAGACCGAGGGTGCTACATACGAAACAGAACCGTTTTCCTTGAGTACTATGCCCGACACCGAGCCGCCGTACCGCGTGAGTGGCATCGAAAGCCTGGAAGCCGAGCCGGATGACGGCAGCGTCACTCTCACCTGGGGCGAATGGACAGACGACGCGACTCCTCCGGTCGTAATCGAGCTGGCGTGGGAACCTGCGCCTATGACCGACCCCGACGATGCGCTGCACTCCCACTCGCTATACGCCAGCCCTCAAGAATATATGGCAACTGATCTCGATAACGGTGTGGAGTACGAGTTCGCTTGCCGTTTTGGCGATAGCGCAGACCCTCCGAACTACACGCCCTGGCTGGAGTCGACTCTGGCGACGCCCGATATGGTGCTCTACCGCATGCCCCCTCCGGGAGCGGACGACGTTTCCGGCGGCGCTGCTATCTCGCCGAGTTTGGCCGCCTTTATCCCCGATGAACACCCGCCTAGCGCGCTTTACGAGGATTACGCCCCTGCGCTTGCATACATAGCGGTTAACGGTGCAACTGACCGGCCTCTTGTGTTCGCCCGCTACTCCGGCGGATGGCAGGCAAACACGATCGGCGAAGGCGAATACGCCGCCTGCTCGCTAGCGCTTATTAACGGAGCGCCTGCAATCGCGGCAGCGAATTCGGCTACCGGAGAAATCGAGCTACATTCAGCTGACGCTGAATTAACGGATTGGGAAATGGAGCCGGTCCACGCGGCAACACCGTCGGCTTTGGAACTCCTCATTCAGCGCGATGCGTTGGGCGAACCTGTAAGGCTATGCGTTGTGTATACAACCGGCGCAAGCCCAGCATATCTTCATATAGCAGTCCGCGACGCTTCCGGCGGCAATTGGGATGTAGAAACAAGCCCGGCGATATCCGACACAGTATTCAGCTTCAACGCAATCGCACGCCCTGGCGCTGATACACTGGAAGCGATTGCCTCACACGGAACGGCGACTCCGCAGGAACTCGCGCTTGATACGACAATCCAGTACTTATGCTTTGGCTTCACAACGACAGGCTGGACATCTAACGACTACGTACTGCCGCCCGCTGGCGACGACGACCGTTACCCGCTAGGCGTTTCGCTGAGAGTCGAAACGGCGCCATATCTGCTAGCTGCGACCGGAGTCGTAAGGTATAGCACGGTTCTCACCTACGAGATTCCATTTGGCGATATCCTGGCATCCGGGCCTACGGATTTTTCAGGAGGATTGACCTGGATGGCGACTGAAAGCGGCATAACGCTTATTAACCCGTTCTCGGTTCCCCCAACTATTACTGTTGACTGGGCAACGTATCCCGTCTGGACGGGTGAGTCGCTGGCGCGGATGGTATTCGTGCGGCTTAAGGGCGACCTTGAGGTTAGCCTGAACCCGCTGGGGATTACCGGTGGCGCTATCGAGGCGGAATGGTGGGATGCCTGGACGACGGGTGCGATCTGGTCCGTCTCGGAACTTGAGGGCAATCCGCCGGGCGGCCTTTCCCAGAGCCCTGCTCCCAGCGGTGATGGCGCGCAAATGGCATACGTTCAGATAGATTCCATAGATCTGGAGGAACTTCTGAGCGGCACACCGCCGGAGGGAAGCATATACTACTGGCGCGAAACCAGCGGCCCGATGCCGTAAGCGTAATCACGCTATAGCAATAAGATTTTCCCTACCTCCGCAATCTCTCCAGCGCCACGCGCAGGAGTTCTTCCAGCGGTGTTTCGCCGATATCCGTGCCTTCGGCGCTGAGGTTAGCCAGCACTGAATGAACTTCGCTTTCACGGAATCCCAGCCCCACCAGCGCCTGCGTAACTTCTGCCTGCGGGCCTGGTGCAACCTCGGCTTCCGGCAGCCTCTCCATCACTTCGGCAAACTGCCCTTTTAATTCGACGACCAAGCGCTGCGCGGTCTTCGCGCCCACGCCGGACACGCCGGTCAGAATCGCCGCCTGTTCTTCCTCTATCGCGCGCACGAGTCGCGCCGTGCCCATCTCCAGAAGCGCCAGCGCCACCTTAGGCCCTACGCCGTGCCCCTTCAGCAACAGCATAAAGACGTCGCGCGTGTTCGCGTCGAGAAAGCCGTAGCAGGTCAGCTTGCCGTCCTGGGCGTTGAGGATAAGCTTCGTATGCAGCTTCACGCGCTCGCCGTAACGGAGTGAGTTCGCGTCGCGGGGAACCATATCCACGAGCACTCCGAAGTCGCCAACCTTGACGACGACCCGGCCCTCCCCCGGGTGATGAGCTAGGACTCCTTCGATAAACGCGAGCACGGCTAGAGCATAAGTCCTTTTTGGATTGCGTGCAACAGCGCAAGCGCGATGGCGTCGTACTCATCGTCAAGGCGCTTGGCTTCAGGCAGTGATAGCATTTGCTCGACCATATACTTCACCTGACCTTTGTCCGCGTTGCCGCTGCCCGTCAGTCCGAGCTTTAAAACCGTCGGCGAGTACTCAGCGACTTCGAGCCCCATCTCGCTCGCGGTCAGCATCAGCACGCCACGGGCCTGCGCGACCGCTATCGCCGTTTTCACGTTCTTGGACCAGAAAAGCTCCTCCAGCGAAAGCTCCGTAGGCTCCAACCGTTCGATAACTTCCCGCAGCGCATCGCGCGTCTGTATAAGTCTCATGGGGAACGGGTCGTCAGCGGAGGTCTCAAAGACACCGCTTTCCACTAGAACCGCTTTGCGCTCGCGGGAAGCTTCCAGGACTGCGTAACCGGTGCGCTGATAGCCCGGGTCGACACCTACAATCCTCACGAAGCGACTTTCTCCATCAGCGCGTCGGACATTTCCCAATTGGCGTGCACTTTCTGCACGTCGTCGCTGTCTTCCAGCGCCTCCAGCAGACGCATCAGCTTGTCCGCGTCCTTCTCGGTTGTCACTTCGATGGCCGTGTTGGGTATCATCACGATATCCGACGACGTGACTTCCACGTTGTGTTCGTGCAGGTAGTCCCGCACCCGGGAAAATTCGTGCGGCTCACAGTAAACGTAATAGACGTCCTCTTCTTCCTTGAAGTCCTCGGCGCCGGATTCCACTACTAGCTCCAGCAAGTCGTCTTCGCTGCGGCCTTCGCGGGGAATCGTGAATTGCCCCTTGCGCTTGAAGAGCCATGACACGCAGCCGGTTTCGCCGAGATTGCCGCCCAGGCGCGTGAATATGCTGCGGACATCGGCCACCGTACGGTTCTTGTTGTCCGTTAGCGTCTCGACTAGCACGGCGATACCCAGAGGCCCGTAGCCTTCGTACGTGACGCGCTCGAAGCTCGCCCCGCCTGCCGCGCCGGAAGCCCGGGCAATGGCCTTTTCGATGGTATCCTTGGGCACGTTAGCGTCACGCGCGCGCGAAATCGCGACCTTTAGCGCCGCATTGGTTTCGACATCCGCTCCGCCTTCGCGCGTAGCGACCGTTAACTCACGGATGAGCTTTGAAAACAGCTTGCCCCGTTTAGCGTCCTGGGACCCCTTGCGGATACGGATGTTGGCCCACTTGTTATGCCCTGACATTCAGCGAACCTCCTGAATCGCCATCATTCTAGCCCTCTGCGAAAGATGATACAAGATGCCCGAATCAACTTTCCGCGCGCCGGTATTGGGCTCCACTGTCCCGCTCTTCCAGCAGTCGCTGAAAGGTCTCAATTTGCAGCCGTACGACCGCTTCCTCGTCGAACTCCCGCTGGACTCGCTCCCGCCCGTGCCGGCCCATCTCCTCAGCCATCTGCGGGCTGTTCAGTATGGCAAGGATGCGGTCGGTTAGCGTATCAGCATCGCGCACGGGCACGAAGTAGCCTTCGACGCCCTCCGTAACCTCTTCGCGGCAGCCGCGAATATCCGTAACCACGACCGGGACTTCCATCGCCATTGCCTCGAGTACCGATCGTGGCATGCCTTCGCGATACGAGGGCAGCACAAATACGTCAAACAGCGAGAGCATTGCCGGCACGTCGTCGCGGATGCCCGTGAAGACGATCCGATCGTCCACACCAAACTGCGCCGCGGTCCGCTTTAACTGTGCCAGCGTAAGGGGATGCCGGTCGCCGATGGCGGGCCCTCCAATAACTATGAAAGATATGTCCTTCATCACTGCGCGCAGTGCCGCGGCCGCCTCCAGAAACTCCAGCAGCCCTTTGTCCCGCGTGTAGCGCGTCACGGTGCCCACGACCCGGTGATGCGAGGGGATCTCGAATTCCCTGAGAAGCAGTTCCCGCTCGACATCGGACACTTTCCGGGGATCAAACGCTCGCAGGTCAATCCCGTTACCGATGACAAGAGTCCTATCTTTGCGGAAAAGCCCAAGCCGCACGGCAAGGTCGGCGTCCTCCGAGTTTTGCGTGAGCAGGAAATGAGTGAAGGGGCTGGCGACCTTTTCCAGCCCGAGTCCCACGACTCGCTTCCAGCCAGGCATGTACTCGTGGAAATAGAAGCCGTGAGCCGTATATACCACTAAGGGGGGCCGCGCGAGCGCAACGGCGGCGCGCCCGATAAGCGACATTAAAGGATTATGCAAATGCACCACGTCGAACTTCTCGCGGCGTATCAGCGAATTCAGGGCGAAAACGGACGGCGCGTGCGCCAGCGGATTGACCGTGCGCTTGTAAGGCACGGTCCTCACGTCGAAACCGTCCGCGCGCAACACGTCCGAATAGCCTGATTCGCCGCAAGCGCAGACCACTTCCCATCCTTCTTTGGCCATCCCCTCGACCAGGCGCCTTAGGAAGTACTTGAAGAAATGGTCCAGGCCGGCAACCTCAAGGATCTTCACCTTCCGCATTCGCTACGATTATAGCCGAATCTACGGCTATCCGCGCCCCGCCGCATCTCTCGCAGGCACCCGTTAGGCCGAGGTTCTTTGTAACCCTTATGTATCTGACTCCAGGCTGTTGACTAGAGGTTATATGTGTAGGATGATAGGGCGTCGCGCAGACCGCCATGTCTCACACGCTTCAATTGCTGTTGTTGCTGGCAATCATCATCGCCTGTGCGAAATGGGCAGGTTCGCTTTCCTTGCGATGGGGCCAGCCGGCGGTTTTTGGCAAGATACTCATCGGTCTTATCCTCGGTCCCACACTCCTTAACATCCTCGGCTGGCCCATATTCCTCGATCCCGCAACGACCGGAACGATGGACGCCAGCGTTGCGCATGCTTCTCCAGTCTTCAACACCATCAAGGATATGGCGGAAATCGGCGTTATTCTGCTGATGTTCCTCGCCGGCCTGGAAACTGACATAAACAAGATGAAAACCGTCGGCAGAGCGGCTCTCGGAGCAGCCGCTGGGGGAGTGTTCCTACCGCTTTTTGCCGGGATTGCGGTCGCGGCAACATTCGCCTATCTAGGCCTGAACTACGGGTTCTATGAGGTTCTCTTCATAGGCACGATCCTCACTGCAACTTCGGTCTCTATATCTGCTCAGACTCTTATGGAGCTCGGGGCGATTAAAAGCCGCGAGGGAATGACCATTCTCGGTGCAGCGGTAATCGACGACATCCTGGGCATCATCCTGCTGTCGGTCGTAATCGCGTTTCGGCCGGGAGCGGGAATAGAGCACGCCAGAGAACGGTTGCTCGACCACATCATGGTATGGCTGCGTACGAGCCCGTTTGTAGAAGCCTATGCAGGACCCGTTAGAGTTCTTGTGCTCGTGGTGCTAATGGTGCTGTTCGTGCTCATCGCTTGGCTAGGCTTCAAGTACGCATTCCGCTACATCAGGTATATGGGCCGCCAGCCCATCACCGGCGGTCTTCTCGCGGGCGCGATCGTTATCGGGCTGCTGTTTGCCTGGATGGCAGAGTTCATCGGCAACCTCGCGGCGATTACAGGAAGCTACTTAGCGGGCGTGCTGATAGCCCAAACGCACCTGCGCGACCAGATTGAGCACAGGGTGCAGACTCTAACCTACGGGCTGTTCGTCTCCATATTCTTCATCAGCATCGGTCTGGAGGCCGACGCACGCACGATCTTCGCACCGCTTGCGCACGTGCTGAGCATGACTCGCGAAGAATGGCTGGTGATATCATTCGCGCTGCTGATCGTCGTCGTCGCCATAGTAACCAAAGCCTGGGGCTGCATGGCAGGCGCCATGTTCGCAGGATTCACGCGCAAGCAGGCGTTCCGGGTCGGTGTCGGGATGATAAGCCGGGGCGAGGTCGGGCTCATTGTGGCTTCAGTGGGCCTTAGCGCCGGAGTCATCAACGCACAAGTCTTCTCGATGATGATTCTGATGGTCCTGGTCACGACGCTGGTAACTCCCATCTGGTTGCGCTACGTAATGGCGGGCCGCGAAGAAGACGCATCCGAAGAATCTGTCGAGAGCCTTAGCTAGCTGAGACCGCCGCGGCGGCTACAATCCAACTCCCCTCCTCTTGCCCGGCGCGAGGGGCGGTGTTAGAATTATTCGCGCTGCCGGATACAGTGCCGAAGTGGCGGAATGGCAGACGCGCTAGGTTCAGGACCTAGTGAGGGTTAACCTCGTGGGGGTTCGAGTCCCCCCTTCGGCATTCGCTAATTCTGGCTATTGCGTAGGATGGTTTCTAACGTCTAACTAGGCGATTATGAAATTTGAACTGGACAGACATCATAGGAACATTCCCAGTGAGGAGTTGCTTACCGACCTTAAAATAGTCGCCAGCGAATTAGAAAGGGATTCAGTGACAATAGACGAATACAACGAACGCGGGGAATATCATAGCTCCACGCTCGTTCGAAGATTTGGCAGCTGGTTCAAGGTTCTTGATAAGGCAGGTTTGAAGAAAACTAGGAATCTAAACATCACTGATGAGGAGCTCTTCAAGAATCTTCACACGGTCTGGGGGAGACTTGGCAGACAGCCTAAGTATCAAGAGATGCACAAGCCGCTGTCTAAGTATAGCGCGGGAACTTACGACCACCGTTTTGGAGGATGGAGAAAAGCATTAGAAACGTTTGTTGAATATGTGACTAGCGAGGCATATTCTACCTCTGAGCGGATGGTCCAAAATGAAATGGATACTCCATCAGTACGGTATAAGGAACATAGGACGAAGAGGGCTATCAACTGGCGTTTGAGATTCCTTGTACTAAGAAGGGACAGCTTCAAATGCAAGATATGTGGAAGATCGCCTGCAACCAACCCGGAAATTCAACTTGAAGTTGACCATATACAGCCTTATTCTAAAGGAGGAGAAACCGTTCTAGAGAACCTGCAAACACTTTGCTCTAGATGCAATGTTGGAAAGAGTGATTTAGCGCTTCGCGACTGATGCGCTGTACCACGTTTGAGTTTCCCTCTTGGCATCTAGGTACGTCTCGTGAGGAATAATGCCCGTAACCGTTTATGTCCTCAGGAGCTTGGCAAAAAGTAGCCGTTACGTCGGAATCACCAACCACTTAGAGCGGCGCCTGATTGAGCACAGGACACAAACGGATACAGTGAGCAAACAGTTAGGCTCCTTCCAGGTGATTCTTACCGAGGAGTATCCAAACCACAAACTGGCCCGAAAGCGCGAGAAATGGCTCAAGTCTGGTGCAGGAAGAGAGTGGCTAGACGAATATGAGAGAAATGCGGGGTCCGCCTGCGGCGGATAAAGCTGCGCCCCGATGGGGGCTTGCGCGCCTGTGGCGCGTTCGAGTCCCCCCTTCGGCATCTTTGGGACCCAGAGAATGGTAGACTCTCCTGCGTCGAATACACCACTCGTAATCTCGTCTGATAGGTGACTATGGGCAAACGGGGATCACAATGAAGAAAAGTTCAAGACGTGTTTTATTGAGCCTGTTTACCGCAATCTCTTTGGCGGCGTTCGTGTCGCCTGTTTTGGCGCAGCCCCCAAGAGACCGTGACGTGCCGCCCCCGGCGCGCCCGCCCGGCGTGCATCCTGAGAGCGAACGCGAAGGGCCGGGGCATATGAAGGTCACGGAGGACGTGACCTATGCGACGGTGGACGGCGTAAAGCTCAAGCTCGACATATACCAGCCCCGCACCCAGGACCGCCGCCTGCGGCGCATTGCGGTGCATATCCACGGCGGCGCTTGGAAAGGCGGCGACAAAGAAGCGGCTCGGGCTTTTATGCCCGAACTCATCCGGGCGGGCTACATCGGCTTTGCCATAAACTACCGGCTTTCAGGCGACGCGAAGTTCCCCGCGCAGATCCACGACTGCAAGGCCGCTATCCGCTGGATTCGCGACAACGCCAAAGACTACAGCGGCGACCCGTCCCGTATCGCCGTGTTTGGCACATCGGCGGGCGGGCATCTCGTTGCGCTGCTGGGGACGTCGGGAGGCGTTGAGGAGCTTGAGGGCGATATCGGCGTGACCGGCGTTTCAAGCGACGTGCAGGCGGTCTGCGACTGGTTCGGCCCCGCCAATCTCGTAACGGTTCACAAGAACCTGCCTGACGCTAAGAATCACGTTGTCGAGCTGTTAGGCTCGCCGATTAGCGAAGCTCGGGGTCTCGCAGCATTGGCGTCGCCGATAACGCACGTGGACTCCAGCGACCCGCCGTTTCTCATTATTCACGGTGCCGAGGATCCTACCGTTCCCGTCGAGCAGTCTCGCGAGTTTTACGAGGCACTGAAGGACGCAGGCGTTACCGCGAAATACATCGAGGTTCCAGACGGCAAGCACGGTGGCTTCCACGACACCGACCCGAACCAGCACGAACTCATCGGCGAAATGGTCGAGTTTTTCGACAAACATTTGAAGTAGAGCGCTATAGCGCTGCACATGTTACGATAAGCGTTATGAACGGCACAGCGAAATCAGCAGTCCGGATATGGCTGCTTGTCGCAACTGCGCTAACCGTTTTAGTCATCGCCTGCGAGCAGGCGCCCAAGGAGCCCCCACCCGGCCGCGCGGTGCAGGTGATGGAGGGCATCAAGGCGGCTTACAATGCCGTTGACGCGGACGCGTTCACTGCCGACTTCGGTGAGATAATGTTTACCCAGGGCTTTACGATTGGCGCTTACCGCGACGTGATGGACGGGCTGATGCAACAGTGCGGCAAGTGGGAGAGCGAAGCGTATACCGGCTTCAAGGATGGCGCTTACGTCTGGCGCGTGAAGTTCGAGAAAACGAGCCTGAACGTAGTCATCGTGCTGAACTCCAAAGGCAAAGTCACCGGCCTTTGGTTCCGGTAGCGCAGCACGAATTGCAGGCAAGCTAAGTACTGGGCGCAGCCTGCCGCATCACCCACCGTGTATAATGCCCCGTCTCCATGTCAATGCGGCAGCACACATTAGACCTCGGCACTAAACCCCTCGGACGGCTGCTGATAAAGCTCAGCGTTCCCGGAATGGTCTCGTTCCTGGCGATGATGCTCTACAACATCGTGGACACGTTCTGGGTGTCGCGGCTGGGGACGTCGGCCATCGCCGCGCTCACGGTCGTATTCCCCTACCAGATGATAAACGTCGCTATCGGCGCGGGAACCGGTATCGGCGTGGCTTCACTCACGTCCCGGCTCTTCGGCGCGAAGGACACCAAAGGCGCGAACCTTGTCGCCGGGCAGGTCTACCTGCTGGCAACGGTGCTGGGACTGCTCACGCTCGCAGTCGGCGTATTCCTTACGAATCCGGTGCTGCACCTGTTCGGCGTACGCGCGGATTTCCTAAACCTTTCGTATATCTACCTTTTCATCATCGCGTTTGGCGCCCCGATGCGGTACTTCATTATGATGAGCAACAATTTAGTGCGCGGCAGCGGGGACACGCTAACGCCGATGTACGTCGCGCTGGGAACCGCCACTTTCAATGCGCTACTCGACCCGTTCCTCATCTTCGGCTGGGGGCCGTTCCCGAAACTGGGAGTGGCCGGCGCGGCGCTCGCGACTGTTATAATGCAGACGCTGGGCGCGGCATTCTACCTGATATACCTACCCACCAAACGCTCCCCGTACCGCATTAGGCTCGGAGCGATGCTGCCCAACTGGCGCGTGATCTACGACATCTACTACGTGGGCTTGCCGGCGATCGTGATGATGCTCATCGGCAGCTTCGTCATTGTCCTTTATAACCAATTCCTCCGCCCGTATGGCACTGTCGCCATCGCCGCCTACGGCCTGCTCTTTCGCATCGTCCAGCTCTTTTTAATGCCTATCGTGGGGATGTCGCAGGGGCTGATGCCGATTGTCGGATACAACTTCGGCGCGAAGAACTTCTCGCGGATGTGGGCGGGAGTGAGAATAGCGAGCATATATGCCACCGTCGTGACGGGCACGGCGGAAGTGCTGCTTCTCACACTAGCGGTTCCGCTCGTCGCAGTGTTTTCTCGCTCCACCGACCTTCTAGCAACGGCGACGTATGGTATCCGTGTGTTCTCGCTCGCGCTGATATGCGTCGGAGCGCAGTTTATGTGGATAACCACGCTGCAGGGAATGGGCAGAGGGCGTGATGCGCTTATCCTCTCGGTGCTTCGCCAGGTCGTATTTCTTGTTCCACTGATGTGGCTCTTTTCCCATCATTTCAAACTCACCGGCATCTGGGCGGCCCAGCCGGTGTCGGACGTTCTGGCGTTTATCGTTACGGCAATCTGGACCTGGCGCGTTTGCTGCCATGTTGGCTCCCAGACGGAAAAACCGCCAAGAGCGGCGCGACGCGGTTAACACCGCTGCCGGCATACCTTGTCAGTAACGGTACTTTGCTCTAGAATGTGCTGGGGGACAGGAACATTGGACCCGCTAATAAAGCTTTTTAAGCGGATGCGCAGCAAGACCATCGAGCTGCTGGACTGCGTTCCGGACAACCTCATGGGGGCTAAATCCCCTGACGGGCGCTCCGTGTCCGGATTATTCGCCCACATTCACGACGGCCTGTGCCTGTGGATGCGAAGCGCGACTGCGGATTGGAGACACGAAGGATTCGGCGAAAGCGCCGAGCCGCCAAAGGAAGAGCTTCGGGCGGCTCTGGTTGAGGGATGCGAGGAGCTTGTGCAACATTTCTCGGAAGGTGACGGCCGGCTGATGGGAGAGGAAATCCCACCGGTGGGAACGGGCGCGGATCTTATCGGCTATATGGTCGCCCATGAAGCGCACCACCACGGCGAGATATACACAACTCTACAGCAGCACGGCCATACGGAATTCAAGCACAGGCTGTGGCACCAGGGCGACGAGGTTGGCTAAACGCAGTGCCGCAGCAACGATTTAAACGCTTAAATCACTCGCTCCTCGGAGCGGCAAACAGCTTTCGCCACATACTGTTTTCGAGCGCGCCTTCTATGCTCCCCTGCAGGTCGCAGAAGATGCCATGTTCCGCCCATCCTGTGATTAAGTCGTTAGCGCTGCGCTCGGAGTCGTAGAGGTCGTCCGCCCCACCCTCGTCAATGAACACCGACAGCGACGTGCCGCCATGATAGCTGTTGCCGCCCGCGCGCGCCTGGCCCGGTGGATAGATGTAAGTATCGCGGCCCCCGCACTCCCAGAAGACGCATAAAGCGTTGTGCGCCGACGCTCCCTGTGAGAAGCCGGTACCGCCCTCGTAGATATCGTCGCCCTGCGCTTCCACAAACATCGTGACGCACTCGTCCCAGGCCAGTCCTTGCGCTACCGCCTGGCGCGTCTGATACCAGTCGTCGCCCGCATCTTCGAGGAAACAGCCGACAGCCTGGTGCGCGCAGAAGCCCTGGTTGTAACGCGAGCCGACGTAGTGGTCGTCGCCACTTGCATCGTGCATATAGCCGAATCCAAAATAGTATCCGCCGCCCTGGGAGAAATTCCCGGCTTCGTAGTAATCGTCACCCGCCAGATCGAGCATAGCCGCGATGCCGCCCGAGGCGTAACCGCGAAATCCCTGCGCGCAGCCCTGCGACCAGCTGTCGAAGATGCCAGGATCGCCGTAGTTCGTCGGGTACTTGCCTTTCGCATAGCAGAAGTCGTTACCCGCGAGGTCAATGTGCAGGCCGACTGCGCGCGCCCCGCCGAAACCTTGCGACTTGCACTGCGCTTCGGTGCGGTCGTTGCCAGCAAGATCCAGTTTGATGCCAAGTCCGAATACGCCCGCGCCCTGCATCAGCTCCTCGCCGCGGTACACATCATCTCCTAGTAGGTCAATAAGCACGCCCGTTCCCATTAAGCCAGTCCCCTGGCACCATTGCAGGCCGACATACTCGTCATTACCGTCGAGGTCAATCAGCAAGCCCGCGCCCAGTGAACCGCTTCCCTGCGAATAGCGCAACGTGGATTCGTAAGCGTCATTACCACCGAATTCGATAAGCACACCGACTGGATTCTCGAGCGAGATGCCCGAACCCGCGTTGGTTGTGTAGAAATCGTCGCCGCCGAGGTCTATGAGGAGCGCCGCAAACTCGCGCTGCCGCCACGTGTGTCCCGCGCCGGAGATGATGAGCTTGCCCAGCGGGGTATCCCGAACCAGCAGGTCGTCCTCATCCAGCCGTACGGCGAATTCCTTCATCAGGTCCTTTCGCAGCGCCGCAAGATAATTCACATCGGCGATGCGCGCGAGCTGTGCCTGCGCCAAGACAAGCTGCCGGTAGTCGATGCGCTTACTAATCTCCACGAGCTTCAAATTCCCCCGCATCCGCGAGCGGTTGTCGTCCTCGTGAATGTAAGTCATCCAGCAGTATACATCGGTAAGTTCCTCGCGCTGCGCAGCTAAAAACGCCTTTTCCTCCTCGCTGAAATCGGCGAACGCCGCGTGCACGTGAGTTGCGGCCTGGTCAAGCACGTTATATATCTGATTAAGGTGCGCTTCGGCGGAAAGCCCGGTGCCCAGCGGCTCGTAGATGCCTTTCGTCACCGGCAGGTCGAGCAACTCGCGCGCGCAGTCCACCAGCCCGGAACACCCGTCAATACCCCGCGAAGCGCTGTTGAAAACGCGTCGAGAGATGTCCCGCGCTATCGCCTCGGTCTTCAACCCGTCGCGCAGAAGATACGTGACGCGCTTGAGCCGGTATCCATCGTCAGGCGTAGCGCGGTCGCGCAGTCTTTGCCAGAGATCGTTGCAGTCCACGCGTATTTCGCACGCGTCAATGAGCGTGTCCATCATCGTGCGCACCTGTGGATTCGCGTCAGCTAACCCGGGAAACATCACGTCGTTAGGCGGAATTACGCCATTGCCTGTCCCAGGTCTGGCACCTAGGATTACGGTTAGGCTTAACATTGCCGGCTCGTTTTCTGATTCCAGCGTCACGCGTTGCCCCGGCTCCGCATCCTCAATCAACTGCACAATCTCGCGCAGCGGGTCTTCGCTTATGTAAGGCTCGCCGTCAATGAGGATTCGAACCTGCGGTCCGGCGCGATGCACGGTCAGCGCTAGCTCATCCCCGGGCTGCTTGTCTTGCAGGGCTTCCTCCAGAAGCGCAAGGAACGTTGCAGTATCGCCCTCAAGTTTCTGACCTTCAACAGCGATAATAATATCTCCGGTGCGCAGCCCGCCGCGTTCCGCCGGCGATTCCTGCACCACATCCACCTGAATGCCCGGCGGCTCCGTTACGACGGTCATTCGCACGCCCAGATACACGTGCTCTGCGGCGATGGCCGCGTATGCGCATACGGCCAAAACGATTGCAGCGGTCAAGGCGAAGGTTCTCATCGAACTCCCCCTGGCGTGAGATTTCACCCGCCTATCTTAGCCCGACTAAGCCCGCCTTGCTACCCCTGGCCGATGGCTTCGGTAACGCTGGCGCCCGATTCCAGCTTGGAGTAATCAAGCTCCGAGCCGTAAAGGCTGTGCGGGATCATAAAAATTCCCAGCATCACCACCGCCGCGATGAACACCGCCCAGCGCTCGCGCGCGCGTATGGGCCGGCGCACGCCCAGCAGTATCAGCGCAAGCACCCAGACGACGAAGGCTATCAGCGTCTTGTTGTCGGTCAGGTCCCAGCCCAGCGGGACGCCCGTCCAGGCCGCGCCGAAGGCGAAGTGCTGCACAATCGGCCCAAATATCAGCCCGCCGACAAGCAAAAATCCCAGCGTCCACCACGCATGGCAGCGAAGCTGTCCCATCGGGCGCATGGCTTCAAGCCCTGTGCGCGCAGCCAGTAGCATCGCGAGGAATATAAACAGAATATGCGGGTGCATTGCCCACGACGGCACCGGGCCTTTAAAACGGATGACCGTTGCGCCGCCCTCTGGCAAGCGGACTTCTCGCTCTCCATCGCTCAGCACCAGGTGATACTGCAGCTTCCCGGCGGGAGGTTGGACGGGCAGGTGGGCGGACAGGCCCTCCGCATCGCGCACCATAGGAGCTTCGGCCAGTGCGTCATCAGTCTTATAGCGTTTCCACAGCGCTTTGCCAGTAACAGTTGCCGGAACGGCGATTGACACCAATGCGTCTCCGGTGGTTTCAGCGCTACGTGGAATTTCGTAACGCACCGTCTGGTCCGCAATGAAGACTTCGCCTTTCAGCGGGTACGTCGGCCCGGTAACCCGCTGATACACCGCGGATGCCGCTGTGATGATAAACGCCAGCACCCAGAACAGGATGCGCAGCCAGCGCACGCCGCGCGAAATCTGCACACTCGTATCTCTCATCGGGCGAACATATTATCACGTTGCGCTAGAATGGTCGCGGAGGGCGATATGAGAAATAGGACAATCAGCGTTATCGCGCTGCTCCCCATTGCAGCCCTGTTCGTGGCCGCTCCCGCGCATGCTCTGGGAACTCTCAGTGACGAGGACAAATCGCAGATACTCGCGCTCACGGAGCAGGTTGAGCAAGCAATCATCGAAAAAAACCTCGTAGCGCTGCAAAACCTCTGCGACCCCTGGGAAGGCTTATGGATAGACGCCGGCACCTGGGGGGACGACCCCGCACCCATCATCTACTATGGATGGGAGCAGATACCGGAGATCCTCGATGACGACCATCTCTACTATCTCGGCTGGGCGGATGGTTCAGGGCTGCCCGTCTACGGGCGCGCTCACGAAATCGTCTGGGAAGGCCGCTGGGAAGTCCACGATGTGCTCGATCCGCCTTACACGGGCGAGCTTTGGAAAGATCCCTGGATTCGGGACAGTATCTCTCTATCCGAGATAATGCAGGAAAACGACGGCCGCGAGCTCGACGCTTTCACCTACCCGCCGGCGAATATGGTTTTCTACTGGCAGGACAAGTACCACTTCGTGCAGTACTTCTACGCCGGAGAAGACCGAAATCCCCAAGAGCCATACGACAACCAGTTCTGGTTTTTGCTGTTTACCACCAAGCACAGATGGCAGGATGGCAAATGGTGTCTTTGCGGCATCGCCCACCTCGACGGCTGGGGGATTTAAGCACCGGAGTGGTCTCAAGAAATCCCAAACAGGACGGCAGACATCCGCCTGCCCATTATGCGCTCCTGGATGCTGGAGAAGCGCCTACTCCTTCGACCACAGTCCCAGCTTATTGCCGCAGCAATCCTTGAACAGGGCGTAAAATCCGTATTCCGGCGATATCTGGGTCTTCTCCTTGACGATCAGGCCGCCGTTCTCGGCGATGCTCGCGAGGGCTGCGGGAATGTCCTCCACTTTGACGTAAGCCACTACGCCGCCGTCGCCCACAGGAATGCTCGGGTCCAAACCTCCTCCGATCGCACCTTCGCCAGGGCTGAACATCGCGTAGTTTCCGTCCGGCTCGACTGTCACGCTCCAGCCAAACACAGTCTCATAAAAACGCTTGGATCCACTGAGATCCGTCGTCGGAATCTCCACATGGCAGATTAAGTTCGCCATCATTCCCCTCCAATAATGTCTGGTAGAGGATTATTCCCTTTGGGCCGGCGGCGTAAACCAATGCGAATAAGCGTGCCGGACTATTATGCGTCCGGGCAAAAAAAATCCCGGCACCGACCTACTTTCCCACGGGGTTACCCTCCGCAGTATCATCGGCGCTGGAGAGCTTAACTGCCGTGTTCGGGATGGGAACGGGTGTTGCCTCTCCGCTATTGGCACCAGGACGGTGCATTATACGCGCTCGACCGCTGATGTCAAGTCTGCGGCTCTTGGCAAACCTGCTATAATGCCCAAGATTCTCAGGAGGAAGAAATGGCAACAAACTCAGCTTTCGCGTTGCGTGTATTCGTCGCGTATGCAATCGCTGCATTCGCGCTTTTGCTGGTCAGCTGTTCCGGGGCTAGGACAACAGGACCTGCATTCAATGTTTCCGCCGACCAGAGCACCTTCTCATCCGAGCTTGACGCTCTTGAAACACCGGAAGGCGTCGATCCGGCGCTGTTTAAGGAGATCAAAGATGCGCTGGAGGAAGCGCTGCTTGCGCGGGGCATCGACCGTATGGTCAGCACTCCGCCGACCGGCGAAAACAACCGGGTGGACCCGCTCAACTACCACATCGAAGACGTTGAGGGAACAGATCATTACTTCCTCACCTGGCTCTTGCGCAGCCTTGGCGACTATGACCTCAACGGCAGAGTGGAAATCGCGGACATAACGCCGATGGCAATGCATTACGGCGAGGATACAGACACCCATCCCGAAGCCACGCACATTGACGGCAGCGGGAACCACACCGTTGGCATTGAAGACATCACGCCAATCGCTATGAACTACGGCGTAGACGTGGCTGCTTACCGCGTTGAAGGCTCCGCAGATATGGAAACCGGCTATGTTGAAGTAGGCACTGTTTCCATTGAGACGGATGCCGTAGAGGTCGTAGGCGGCCTTCAGTTCACCTACGATTTGGGGGACACCCCTGCCTACGAGTGGTACCAGGTAGTGCCGCTGGATGCGGAATCGGAAGCCGGTATCGAAAGCGTGCCCGTACACATCGTGCCTGGCGGCGGCGGCGGCCTGGTCATCTATCTGATAACCGCTGCTGAGAGCGGCGAAGGCACGCCAGATCTGCCGTATGTCGTGTTGGCAGATACCGCCTACGAAATCGGGGTGGAAGATGAACAGGGCGAGCCGTATACCGAAGCTGTCGTGCTCAATCTGGACCCGCCGTTCATTGGCGATGTCACCGATACGGCACCCTACACGGTAACGCCCTCGGGCGACCTGATTGGCGACTTCACCGTTTACGCTACAGCGGGAGAAGACTTGGTGAGCAACCCGCTGTACTTCCGCGTTGAAGGGCTGCCGTAGGTCGTTTTAACAGGTACTTAGAGGATGCAGCCGAAGCTGCTCTGACAACGAGGACCACATATTATTTACTCTTGAAACGAGGTGAACATGATGAGGACTAACTTGAAGCTTGCCATAGCAGCACTGCTTGCAGTTTTAATCTTGGGACTGCTTGCCTGCGGGCAGGGATCAAGGCGCGTTCCGGTGATGTCTGGTATCGGCGCGCAGCAGGCGGGTGCTCCCGTTGCGGTCGAGCAGCCGGCAATCACATGGCCTGAAGGGCTGCCGGAGGACACGGCGCAGCCGTGGGAGGAGCT
>Ga0180434_10000149_pt1 | contig 104231 bp, 111 predicted proteins | sample SS_ome_7_FD_132453 | JGI IMG/M metagenome (GOLD analysis project Ga0180434, IMG submission 132453) | Hypersaline lake sediment archaeal communities from the Salton Sea, California, USA - SS_1_D_2 metaG | ecosystem: Environmental > Aquatic > Non-marine Saline and Alkaline > Hypersaline >... | reverse complement strand
GTTTATTAAAAATACAATTTGTTCAATCAATTTTTGAATATACTGTCCAAAAATTCTTATTCCATAGAATTTTTCAACAGCCTATTTAAAAAAAATTCCAAAAATTTTTTATAACAGCAGCAGACACTAGGAGAATTGTCGAAAAAAGAGGAGAGGGGATTGATTAGAATCCCAAGAGTAACCGGAGAACGGGGAACGCATGTGGGAAGCGTTCTAACAGCCTGAGCACGAAAGGGTTATGAACGAATCGTGCTTTGGGTATGTTGACCGGCAGAGGATCTGACCATTCGCTTTGTACTCCATGATCATCCTTTGCTTTTACTCTGATTGCATAGGTTCCTCGCTCGTCCCACGTATGGCTTGCCTCTCCCTCTGCTCCCGAGTTGTAGGGTCCTACCCAACCACTATAGGTACCATCGCCCCAATCAAACAGATAATAAATTTGATCGCCATCGGGATCGGTGGTCGATCCGGTATAGGTATACTTTGTTCCTACTTTTCCAGAAGGAGGACCATCAGGTTCATCAGGTTTTAGTGGTGCCTGTGACTCCTCCGCAATCTTGAGAGAGGGATCGCCAAAGGGCTCCCATTCTTCAATGGTCTTGTAATCAGTTCCTTCCATTCCTGGGAAGAGGTATGCCTCAATCGCTTTTGCCCACATTTCGCCAAAGGAAATGGCACCTTCATCTTTGTATGCTTCAAAGGAATTAATGGCAATGCCTTCAACCAACCCTTGCGTAACATATTCACCAATATACGCCCAGCCAAGGCCTGTTGCTCCAAGATGAGCGATACCGCCGCCGTTGGCACTAATCAACCACGCCCAGCCAAAGCAGTCAGGATCATTGTTGAATTTTGATACCGAACATGCACCGGTAATGACGATAGGCAATTCATCACCATTGGTTAGGCTGTCGATGTGTGGTGTATTTAGATAACCGCCATATGGGGTCGGTAACCAGGTATCCTCATCCTCATGAGGATGGGTTGCCCAAATCATGGTATTGCCGTGGCCAGAGAAATCGACAAAGCCGCATCCATCACTGATAGCGTTACTGATTCGTGTTGCACCCGTAGGCACATATCCTGAAAGAAGACCAAGCGATGCCCAAAGTTTAGTGGAAATAAATCCTCCCATAATATCCATTACTTCTTGATTGACATATTCTCCTTCATCAACCTGATTCTCATCGCCGGGGAATGAATCTCCTCCAATAACAACAAGGTCGGTGAACCATTCCTGCGTATAGGCTTCGTCTTCCTCATAGGTGATGATTTTATTGATAGCTCGTGTTGCTTCATTACTATTGGCACATGCTAATCTTCCCAAATACACATCGGGAACCAAATCAACCTCATCATATTCATGACCTGTTCCCCAATCATATTCGCCAAAGATATCATTACCATTAGAATCCCAGCTACAAAACCCACCGGTTCCATTGTAAATATCAGCATAGTACAGATCTGAGACAAAGAGCTCATCATCTTGTTGATTTGCACGAACATGGGTAATTCTTATGGGGAATTTTAAACTACTTCCCACCAGCATCACATAACTGGTACCCCAATTTTCTATGGCGTTTTTAATAAAGTATTTGATTTGTTCTTGGTTGTCACGACCTGTTGCAGGGAAATAGGTGCCATCATACACATCGCTGAGACCTACAAAAATCGTAGAAACGCCCATATTGTTGTTTTTGTGCGTCACCAGCGGTGTACATTCATCACTGAATTCATCAGCTCCAAGGATAACCAGCAAATACTCATCGTCAAAAGTCATAGGTTGGGAGGGTGATTCATAGTCTACCTTAATATCAACTTTTTCTGCCCAGGTAATCAGATTTTGTGTGGGATCATACTGAACAGGATAACAGGAGACTTTCACAATAACGTGTTGCTCGTGACCACGAATACCTGAATACACGTCATACTCATACCAGGTATCGGGGTACGGCTCATCATAGGATGGATCTGGTATTTCTATTGGTTCATATCCAGCCGTCGCCATGGGTGGCGTCATCAGTACCTGTTTATCAATCGTCATCGTGTTTGTAGAGACGACTTCGCAGGTGACGTCTTTAACTCGAGTACCCTGTGGAAAGGCCAACGTATGCACGTACTGTGGTACCATCGGTTTTCCTTGTTTCATTAACATCTCGGTTGTTTCAGGCATATCAACAACTACGTAGTCTTCATAATCTTCAACAATCGGTGCAGAAAAGGAAATGGTGTCAACAAGATAGTCGGTGTCTTCTTCAACTGCTACAACAGCGCCTAGTCCACTTAGGACCATTATTCCTATTGCCACTAATGGCAAAAAAGTTTTCCTCATTTTTTACCCCCTATTAACAAATGTTAAGTGTTTAATGGGCTGTGCTTATATAAAGATTTCCTACCGACAAATTCATGGTATTTAATAATTGAGTTAAAAGATGTGTACATCGGCAAAGACCGTCTCAAGAATGAACGTGCGTACGGTCTCAACATCCGAGTCGAGATACACCGCACCAATGAGCGCCTCAAGAGCATTTGCTAGATTCGTAGGATTGACCTCCCCATTCTGTTTTTTCTCACCTCTGCCAAAGAGAATGTAGTGACCAAGCCCCAATTTCTTTGCCCGATTTGCCAAAAAGCGGTTGTTCACCAGCTGTGATCGTCGACGCGTAAGCTCGCCTTCTGAAAAATATTTATTGCTTTTATATAATTGTTCGGCAACCACAAAATCAAGGATGCTGTCACCCAACAGTTCAAGTCGTTCATTGTATTCGACTGGTGTTGCCGCCTCAAACGCATACGTTTTATGCGTGAGCGCATTGGTAAGGAGTTCTTTGTTTTTGAACGTATAGTGCAAGGTTTTTTCTAAGGTTGCAAAGGGATTTTTTACCATACAAGCTCCGTAATAGCATATCTCCTTTAAAATCTCAGCTATTTTTCAAACGAAAGATAGGACATAATCTGCGTACCGATGGAGGCATCATCCAATGACGCAAGAAACTGTTGTGCGGTTGCATAGGGTCGGTTGGCAAGGATACGGATTGCCCGTTTTTTCCCCACACCCGGCAGCGCTTCAAGGGTTTCTCGAGGTGCTGTGTTTATCTCTAAGGGATACGGAACAGCTGTAATCGAGCGGTACCCATAATCAACAACCGAAACGTCCATGAATTGATGCAACGCATAGATGCCAGGAACACCAACAAGCAAAGGGTAGCTGCCCATTTGTCTTCCAAGAGTCAATTTGCCATCATGCAGTTCTGTGTAGACATCGGTCAGTACCGTTTGTCGCGGAAGTAATCGTTGTAACAGAGGACGCTCAATCGTTTCTTGCACGTGTTGTTTGAATTGTTTAAACAAGTGTTTGTGCTTGGTAATCAGTCTCACCCCTTCTGTGTAAAGCGGTGTGTCAGGTATGGGAATCACTTGTCGGAGATTAATGCGTCGCACCAGCAGGTTGTCGTCACACACCCTTTTCAAGAAGGCATAGTTCTGGGCAAACGTCTCTTTGGTTTCTCCTTTGAGCCCAAACACAAAATTCAATCCTGGCAAAAGTTCAGGCATGCCGTTATGTCCTCGCGTTGCTCCCACGTCATTGAGTAAGGTGATGGCGGCATAGACCTCTTCTTCAGATGCTTTAAGATTATTGCGTTTGATAACATCAGGATCGACACTTTCCACTCCAAAAGCAGCAACATCACCAGGCGTATGATACTGGACAATAGTGTTGGCAATGGTTCGTGCTTCGTTTGGATAGCGAGCAATAACTCCTGGGTTTGCATTATCAACATGCAAGGTATGCAACTCAGGTGCCACCCGGCGAATGCCTGAAAAGAGTTGTTGCAATGCGTCAGGGTTTGGTCGTGGAAATTCTTCACTATCCGCATCGTGTGCCATGTACGAAAAGATGCACGGTTGATTACCCAAGCGCATATGACGAATGCCTGCTTGATACAGCGCAGCAACTTCGTTGACAATGTCTTGTATCGGACGAAAATCGGGTGCGCCTTTTCGTGGCTCACTACAAAACGAGCAACCTCCCACAATACTGCGAGGACAGCCGCGATACGTTTCTATTTCGGTGATGAGATGATGCGGAAAGAATGGATGCTGAGTAACTATCGTTGCTCCTTTACTTGCATAGGGAGCAATGGCATGTGCATCGGTCCGACACTGTGAAGGATCAACAGAATCAAAGTGTTGTTGGTCAGCAAGAACCTCTGCAAGAACACATTCACCATCGCCAGAAACAATGAAATCGAAGACATCCTCAACCATGTTGGTATCTATAGGTTGTTTTCCACCGGTCATCCCAAAACCGTATCGAGCAGCAGGTCCACATAAAAACGTCAGTGGTTTGGTCAGCGGACTAAGAATTGCGACTACCTCGCGGGGACTGATTGGATACCCAGATAGATATCGGCCAGGAACCGCCATGCCTGCAATGACAATGACAATATCTGCATGCTGTAACGCGTCAGCATACATATTTGATGCTCGTAATTGATCAATGGTAAGATAGGTAACGCGCGCAGATGGCACGGCATCCCATACGACCCCTGCAAGGTATCGAGGGTATGGACTGATATAGGGAGGAACACCAAGACATGTCGGCTCATCAACATAACCATCAAGCAGAGTAACGTGAAGCATGCGAGACGTACCAATCTCAAGGTCCTATTTGTTGTTTTCCCTCCTTAGAAAATAAAAGAACAGTAAGAAAGGTATTTAAATTACAATCTCATTATCAAAATTGGAGTTTAATTAGGAGGGACAATCTCCAGGAGATGAGAGGAGTATGGAAGAATTTGAAGCAATACACCATGAAACAAAATCAGCAAATAATCGAGTGAGTACCGGAATTGAGAAGTTAGATTGGTTATTAACCGGCGGTTTTCCTAAAAATACCACCACACTCGTCTCAGGTACACCAGGTTCTGGCAAGACCATCTTATGTTATCACTATATTGAACAAGGAATAAAAGAAGGAGAGAAGTGCCTGTATTTGACATCTGATGAGCGGGTTGATAATATCGTCAAGCAGGCTGCAGAGTTGGGATTTGATTTTCGTACACCTGCCGAGCGAGGCATACTGAAATTTATGTATTTAGATTTGGATAAACCAAGCATTCATAAGGAAATGGAGAAGATGATTACAGATGGGAACTTTTCTCGGGTAGTACTAGACTCATTAACTCCCGTGTCAGAGGTACCGGTGTGGGTCAGTGGCGTGCATGAAATCATTCCTTCTGAATCAACCATGACTACCACTAAGTTTCCAGCAGGGTCGATTCCTGCAACACGGGTACATATCCGCCGGATTCTCAGCATGTTGCATAAGCAAGGGTGCACTTCGATGGTCACGTCTGAGGTTCCTGAAGGCAGTCGCAGTTTATCTCGTGATACCATTAGCGAGTTTTTAGTGGATGGAATCATCATGCTGGACTTGGATACCACGATGGATAGACGAAAGTTAACCATCAGAAAGATGAGGGCAACCGGACATACCTTAAAGCCCCAAGACATCATGATTACTGAAGGCGGCATTAAGTTCGTATAATTACATGGATTCACCTACTTGTTTTAAAATGTAGGCGAAGGTGTTAAAAAATAATCATTTATATTGATTAACTGGTCTTGATGGAACTAAAATACACCAAGGATGCAATTCATTTCGACGATAAAGTTTTAACAGAGTTTGATAAATTTGTAATTGATTTTATAGATATCCTAAGTAAATATAGCAATTATGTAATTATAAGTGGGTATATCCCTATACTTTTTGGTAGAACAAGAGGCACTGAAGATGTAGACGTTTTCATAGAGAATATCGATAAAAAAACTTTTGTTAATTTTTACAATAATCTAGTTGAAAATAATTATTATTTTTTGAATCCAGAAGACGAAAATGGTCTTTATGAAATGTTAACAGAAAAATTAGGAATTAGAGCGGCAAAAAAAGATACCATTATCCCCAACATTGAAATGAAATTTATTAAAGATGATATTGATCGTTTTACATTAAAGAGCCGTATAAAAGTTATATTAAACAAAAAATTTAATTTTTTTATTTCACCAATTGAGATTGAGATACCATATAAATTATATCTTGGTAGTGAAAAAGACATAGAAGATGCTGTATATCTCTGGGATATTTTCCAAGATGATATTGATAAAAAACGTATAAAAAGGTTTATGAACGAATTAAACGTCTCTGGCGAGCAATATGGAATTAAAGTTTGATAAAGAAAAAAATTTTCAAGAACGACTTTGGTTTATTCATCATTATTCTAGTTGGGTCAAAAGCGTTCCAAACAATGTTTGGAGTCGCCAACAAGCGAATTTTATTAATAGTCTTTTTTTAAATGGAAAAAACTATAGTCTTTCTCCAGAGGATTATTTACATATGATTAATGTTGGTAAAGATGTGAGAAATAGACGACTTGATTCTAGAGAAATCTTTTAAATACAGAAGCAATATAAAGTATAACAATTTAGGAGATGTATAGATAGGATGCAAGATGACCCTATTGCAGACGTATTGGAAGATCTGCTGAGACTTGATGATATTTTAGCATGCATGGTTGCGCGTCGTAATATGATCAGTGTGATGCCAAATTCTGATGGCTTTAAGGGAGACGTCATGCAGGTATGGGACATCATTCACCGAGCAATGGACGATGTGTTTGGCGTCATTAGCCAGTATTCTCAAGCGGGCTTAGGGGAGATGGAATTTCGGTTACAAGAGTATGAAGTGTTGTTTTATGTGTTTCCCGATACGGAGAATGCATTAGTTGCCATTATTCCTGCATTAGCAAATAAAGGATTGATTGAGATTGAAATTGAAAATGCTCGACTAGATATATTGAAGATTTTAGAAAAGCAAGAAAAGGCCAGAGCTATAGTTTCACATTAACATGTATTATTTACTATTCAATTTAATATTAAACTTCAGAAGGATGCACGATGCAAGATTGGTCTGCAATAGAAACCGAAGAAGATTTTAAGCAAAAAATCAAAGGATCTCTAGAAGCTGAAATAAAAGAGATACTTAAATCTGATTTTGAATCTGCTGTGGGCATGTCTAGAAAATGGGATGCACGTGAAGCAGGACGAGAAGTTGCTAGATCTACTCTTAAAAAGCTTAAAACTCCGCCCAGCTTTTTTCTTTTGTTTTCTACCATCCATTACAAAAAACATGGAGGGTTTCAAGAATTTTTAGATGGTGTTTGGGACGTATTGCCCGATAAAACCCCACTCATCGGTGGAACTGTAGCAGGTTTCATAAATTCAGATGGATCATATGCGAGAGGGGCAACTGCAATGGCAGTTTCATCCCCAAACATGGACGCAGCAATCGGGTTTGGTAAAAACCCAAAAAAAAGTCCAAAAAAAGCAGCACAGAGATGCGCAGCAATGATAAAAAATGGACTGAAAAACAGCGATTATCAAAATAAATTCCTCTTTGAAATCGTATCTGGTCCAAAGTTTCCAACAATTCCATTTAAAGGAGAATTTAGAATAATAAAGAATAGGTCTCTGTCGCTACTATTTGCATACCTTTCAAAGATATCAACTAGTTTATTTCAAAAAGGTGCAGCAAGAGAGGCAGAAGCTCTACAGTTTCTCTCAAAAGAATTAGACGATTTTTATATACTTGGCGGATCATCAATGGATGACTGTAGATATGTGGATAACTTTCAGTTTTATAATAAAAAAGTATATAAGAATTCACTTTTAGGATTGGGATTACAGACAAATTTGTTTCCCATAATAAAATCTGGGTCTGGACTAATATCAACTGGTAAAAAATCTAATGTTACAAAAGATAGGGTTTGGGGACATATCATTTGTTCTTTGGATCACAAGCCAGCGACGGATGTTTACTTGAAAGCAGTTGATTGGCCAGAGAAAATCCTCGATGAAAGAGTATATACAAAAACAATATATTATCCTCTAGGTAGCATAATAAACGAAAAGCTCATAGTTCCAAATGTAATCGCACTGTTCGTTGGTAAGTATATCGTCCTTGCACATAGTATACCCTCTAAAAAATTATGTCTTCTTACAACAAGTGGAGAAAGACTAACAAAAGCAATTGATGATGCCCTATTCGGAATTCCAAGTAATTTTGGTTTTGGGGTTTCTTGTGCCATTAGAATGCAAACCTTGGGAGATAAAGTAAACATTGTCAAAGAAAAACTAAAGTCTAAATTTGGAGATAACTTCCTTGTAATTTATACCCCTGGTGAAAGTATTTATCTGCCAGATAAGGGAATCTGTCAACACTTCCAGAATACATTCAATATTCTGACTTTTGGTACATCTAAAATTGATTTGACGTGATATTTGCTTCAATATTCTCTTTTCTTATTAATAAAGATGTTTCGTTAACAACATCGGAAACATCGATACGCTCGAACCTGTCCAATAACTCTTTATTATTTGGGGGGATAAGCTCACTGACTAACACAGTACCTATAAGAAATCTTTTTTCAACAGGGAGCTTTGAAGTCCAAATTTTTATTATGTTTTCTCTAATGCTGTCACAATGGTTAAAAAGAGGACCAAGAGCATCGTTAATCATCTTAGGATAAATACTTATATTTTGGATATTTTTTGATTTTACTACATCCGCAGCAATTTTACCTGCAATTCTTCCGCAAATGTGAGATGGAACAGCTCCTTCCCCAACGTGAGAGAGATTCTGCCCAGCTGCATCTCCAACAAACATAGCATTTCCAAGGTATGAATCGGATAAAGGACCACTAATTGGTGCTTCCCCCGATTTTACTTCGATGATACTGGCGTGTTTCACTTGCGGGGCAACAATAGGATGTTCTTCTAAAAAATCATTAAAAGCATCCCAGGGAGCCTTTTTAATTCCTAAAGACCCAAAACCAACATTAGCAGAATCTCTTGATTTCGGAATGATATACCCATATCCCATACCACACATCTCTTCAAAAAACATTTGGATTTTATTTTTCTCGCGTAGGTTAAGATTTGTCATTTCATAACCTGCAACCTTTCCTATCTCGATGTCTTTGAATTTTCTTCGCCCCAACATCTCTGCTATCTTTGAATTTATGCCATCGGCAGCAATAACAATTTTGGGGATAATAGAAATTTCATATCCTTTATGCGAAACTGTTACAGATTTGATTATCTTATCTTCTATTTCTGAATCAATTAATTCAGAGTTCACCAAGACTTTGGCCCCACTTCTTGCGGCATCTATGGCAAATGATTTGTCCATTATATGACGATTAACGCTCATGCTCTTCCATATAGGAGAGCAATTGTCAATCTTAACTTCCTGATTTGCCCAAAAGACAGTGCCTTTGTGCTTCATACAAATTGCTTCTGGTGCTATTTTAATTCCAAATTCCTTCGGCAAACCTAAACCAACAGCCTCACCACATTCTACAGGCAATCCAATTACCAATTTTTTATCTATGCAAATGGTTTTTGCTCCGTTTTCTGCAGCCGCCTTGGCAGCACCAGACCCCGCAGGCCCAGCACCAACAATTAAAACATCACATTTCATAAAAACGACATCCCATAGCATTATTTAAATAAATGGGTTTTTGTATTTGATAATAGCATGCAAGAATATGACGTTACAATAATAGGAGCGGGACTTGCTGGTTTAAGCGCCGCATCGTTTCTTTCAAAAAACAAAGATATTAATATTCTATTAGTCGAACAATTTAAAATCGGCGAGAAGGCGGGCAATAAAATCGACGTTGTCGAAGTAGAAAACTTAGAGAGACATATAAGAAAATTAGAAGTAAAACCACATTGTACCACATATGACTCAAGATGGCATTCTCCATCAAATGATCAATTTTTTCTAGAATTAAAAAATCCTGATTGTTATTTTTTAAAAAGAGGTACGTCTGAAGATAGCATAGACTCTCAATTAATAAAAACTGCAGATAAACAAGGAGTTAAAATTATTTTAAACAGCAAAGTTATAGATTTAAACAGCGACACAAGAAATACTACAATTACTATATCTACCCCAGATGGAAACAAAAAAATTAATTCAAAAATAATAATTGCAGCAGATGGCATCAATTCCAATATAGCAAAAATGTCAGGAATTTTAAAAAATAACAACGTACGAATGGTTGAGGGTTATGGAATTGAAGGGGGAAAATTTAATAATGTTGAAAAAAAAATACCAGAAGTATTTTTTAACACAAAATATGCACCTGGGGGATATTTATTTATTGCACCCTCGTTGGATGGAAACGCTACTGCATTTTGTTTATGTGATAAATCAAAATTGAATAATATATCTGTAAAAGATCGTTTTAACTCTTTTATTAAAAAAAATTCAATATTAAAAGAAATATTTTTAAAAGTTAAAATAAAAAATGAACTATTTGGAACGGGAATAATATCCGGCCCACTAAAGAAAACGACAAAAGACAATATTCTGTTGATAGGTAATGCTGCGAGTGTTATGGATCCTTTTTTTGCATATGGAGTAAAAAATGCAATTATCACAGCTCATCTAGCATCTAACGTGGTGACGAAATCAATATTGGAAAATGAAATATCATTATTGAATGAATACGAAGTGCTATTGAGAAAAGAACTAGGAAAATCGATTAGATTGGGATTTTTTCTAAGACAGATTTATGATAATTTAAGAAATAAAGATTTTGATTATATTATAAGCGTCTTAAATAAGTTGAAGAGCAATGGTTTTGAGTTTGACGAAATATTTGATGAAATTTCAATAAAAAGGCATGTTCCTGCAATTACTATAGCTGCATTAAATCAACCCATTGAAGCAATTAAAATAGCAGATTTATCGATAAAATCATTTTTAAAATGTATTTAGGCTATACGTAAATTAAACTATATTTTTTATTTTGCACTAGCCGTTTCTTTGATTGACTCACTATACAAACTGACAACAATATATGCCTCATCAAATAAGATAAAGGCAATCAAAAAATACAACGGAAATACGCCCATTAGCACCACAAACAGCAATGCTACCTTCATCAGATACCGCCGACCAAAGAAATACAAGGAAAATTTATACCGAAACTTTTTCCGTTTATGATAAGACATATTGTAATCGATCACGTCGTTACCCACTTCATCTAAAATGGCAGCAGCAGACAAAAATATCAATGGCAAGTAGATGACCTGCACAATTCCCGATAGTACAAAGATAATGAAAAACGTAAAAAACGCAAACAAGTGCGCACGATTATCAACCTTTCCTTTCAAAAACACCCCAATAACCACGGCCAATAGAATCGTTGCTGAAATAGGATTAATAAGCATAGAAAGCGCACCAAGAATGCCAATAACTGGCGCAAGAATCAGTGCTTTGGTCTTATCAAAGGTTTGTTCATCAAAGGCGTCATCAATATACTTTAACCCTGCACCCAAAATAGGATACACTAACAAAAAGAAGTACATATTTGAACCTAACGCCAGTAACCAGTCGATGTCCATGGTGTTCTACTCGTTTCATTTTTTTCAGTATGTCGGTACGATGCCCGTCTTTTATCTTAGGATAATATTATAATGATGTTCATATATAAATATTATGTTCTAAGAGGGGCGCTTCACAAATAGACATTATCATCGCTGTTTTAATCGTTTTCTACTACAACGAAGAGAACAAAAAGAAACCCAGCAAAAATAAGGTTTATACCGTGGAAGTCTATATTGCTCTTGGTGGGATGAAAAATGAATCCAGTATATAAACTTGCAGTACCAGTCCTTATGGTAGCTATCGTAGTCTCTGCATTGTCTTTTGTCTATCTCACAGACAATGACTCACCTGATTCGGAGACACAAAACTTGCATGTGCTACAACAAGAGGTCGCCGAGGAGTTACAAGCCCTGAAACTGAAAAAACTGATCAAAAACAACCGTGACCTTATTTTACGCAAAGAAAACTTCACCCAACTTTCCACCTACCAACAGTATGTTACCCCAGACAATCCTGTGGTTACCTCATATCTTGCAACTGAAGACATTGCCACACCGCAAGAAGCGTATGCAACAGCAATTAATTGGATTTGGGTCGCCGATGAGGTATTACATGGCGTCCCTGAACACTGGCTGCTTCCTGCTGCCTTCATTACAGAGACACCTATAGACCCAGACAATCCTGTTCCAGGAAGCATAGTCAGTGATTGTGAGTCTCAAGCCTACACCTTAGTGTCCTTACTTGAAGCGTTGGGTATCGCCAAAGAAAACGTCAGAGTGATTGTTGGGGAAGTCAACTTTTCTGGAGAAATAGGCGGTCATGCGTGGGTACAGCTGTATGTGGAAGGAGATTGGATTGAATTAGAGGCGACCTCTGGTCCATTTTGGGATAGCGAGAATACTGTCCTTGTGGAAAACAACGGGTTTCCCTATACCTTCTTTCAAACAAGACCGTATCCTGTCGTTGAATACTGGGCATTTTTTAATGATCGCTACTACTACAACCCTGACACAGGACAGAAAAGTGCTGATTTACCTGTGCACTGGCTGATGGCCGTTGTACGTCTCCCATAGGTCTTTTAATATACGTACTGTAGCTTTTCTCACTTCATTAATACCTACAAAATAACAATATTGTTATTTAAGGGGCTGTTCACAATGTTAGATATTATACTTTTTGTAATTGTTGAAGCCTATTTCCTACTGTTTTCTTAAGTTCATTGAAATCAGGTAAAAATCCAAGGAGCGGCAAGATATCCTGCTTCCACTCTTTTTCAACATTAGAAAATATCTCATTGAGATCTACATCGTCGAGTGTGAGCTTGTAGAGTTTCAGTTTTGTATCTATCAACTCACGATTAAGATCCACCGTTTCACTCAAAAACCAAACATCGTACAGGTCCCTTGGTTTACCTCTGGTCACCAACGCCCTTATCTTTTCTGCCAAAATATGATCAAGCGTTAAACAGGTAAGTACGAAAGACGGGCAATCATCATAAACTGGGTTAAGCAGTTTCGTCGTTGTTTCCACCTGTTCTTTTCTACAACTCACATCAATTTTAATTGTACCCTTGGAAATGTCTTTACCATCATACAAAGGCCCTTTATATCTCAACCTATGGGTGAATCCAAATGACGATTTTTCCTCTTTTAATTCACTTTCTATGCCGAAGTCAGCCAAACGAGATGCTGTTTCAACAAGTTCATTCATTCCAATGGCAGGACCATTATTGAAATTAAAGTCAAGATCCTCTGAATATCTGTTAAGATTATAGCCCATGCGTAGACATGTCCCTCCTTTGAATAAAAACCCACTCACATGCTTATATAACTCGTAGAGAAACAGGGTTTGTACATAATCTCGTTCAACTACATATAACCCAACTCCTTGTTTTAAAGAAAGGTTTCTCAATTGTCTTCTCGTTAACATTTATACGTCCTCGTTCACGTTAACATTCCATTTTTTATTCCACTCGTTGCTTTTCTTCTTTTTGGGATTTAATAAAACAAAAGATTTTGATTTGGACTTTTGTAACCCTTTTAATTCAACGCCCTTTATATCAAACAAATAACCAAGTCTAGATATCATGCTTTTACTTGGGAACCTAATTGCATATTCTACTAATTTTCTCTTGTCAATTGAATCGAGTGAATTATCTACTATTTTTGACATTTCTTTAATTCCCCCGGCATAATTTGGTAAGTCGATACTATCGATTATTGCTTTTTCTGGTTCTGCTATAAATGTAGGAAACTCGTCGAGAAGTTCTTTTCTATATCCATATAATTTATCTCCTTTGATTTGAACATATTTAAAGATATAATTTTTGAAAAGCATCTCTTTTTTCTGTTTGGTTGTTGCAACGAGGATAAATTTAGGGACTTGTTCTGTAAAACCATAATAATTAAGAACCGACCAATAGCTAATATATGAGGGTACTACGATATTGGTTGCAATATAGAATGGATTAGAAAGCACCCTTTTTTTATCATAGCCAGTTACTAGATACTTTCCATTCTCTACTTCTATAATAACTTCACTATTTTTTAACCGTTGAATGATGTCATATGTTTGTCCAATACTAGTTTCTAGTAGGGCTGAAAGTTGCTTAGGCTGAAAGTAGAAGATATCATTATCAAAGAGGAGATTCATAATATAATTCGTATTAATTTTTGCCATATTTTTCCATAATGGTTACAATGATTTATATAGATGTCGGTCATTTTTGTGTTAGTTGATACACAATATGGGGAAAAACTGTTTACTTATTTTTTAAATCAAGAATTATGCCAGCAGCCCATCGTGCAACATTGCCAGAGACTGATGGACATTTATCGACATGTGCGCCTGCGTCTTCAAATGCTTCGTATTCTTTTGGGTCTAAAAGGTTGTAGGACCGACCAAAGAGCCTCACATGAACCTCTTTACATACCGGTGAGCCGTACTCAGCAACAAACCGATCATATAACTTTTTGGCGTACCGAAACACCCGTCGATTTCCCTCTCCTGTAGAAAAGTCTTCATAGGTCCGTCCCACAATACTGCTAATGGCAACCAGACCACCCACTAACGCGCCACAGGTTCCTTCCGTGGAAAGGGCAGTGCCACCTGCTAACCCATCAATAGCTTGGATACATGCAGGATCTCCCACACCAAGCGTTTCATAGAGTGCAGCAAGCACACATTGCGGACAACTGCCAATCTCTGCTTCATATCGATAGGCTCGTCGATAGGCTTCTTCAAGCAACTGTTTTCGGTTGTCCATAGATATTTACCTAGCCATACATCTGTGTGGGAAGGGGTGGCAATGACGGTGCAGTAGGTTTCGATTGTTGCATAAATTTGCGAATATTTTTTTCGATTTCTTCTGCTTCTTTGTACAATGGCTCTGGATCAATTTTGATGGCGGGCAACATAATATCCAGTTTTTGTAAGAGATTACCAGCGGCACGACTATCTGGAATGTTGGCATGCGCTTCTGCCAAGAGACACAATACATCACGCTGTCTCAAGACTCCCTCATACAACAGAACGCCAGTCACTCCGGTAATCATCCCTTCCTGGGTTTCACCAACCTTGTGTTTTTTCAAAATATCTTTCATGAGCGGTGTACTGCCGACGCCATACACTTTCATGTCTTTTTCTTTCTTGTCACCAAAAGCATGGGTTCCCTCCAAGGTTACAATGGTTTCGCACCCTTTCTGTTGAGCCCACTCAATAATGTGGTCAACCAAGGGTTTGATAATTTCCATGGGAGGCATAAACTCAGAAATAACCACCACCAATTGTTCACAGGTGCCATCGGGACCACATGCCTTCTGTCCTGCATAAATACGAACCGGGGGAGAGGGCTTTCCTCTATGAATGACGGTTGCTGGCATGAAGTGTCTGGAAATAATTGCTCCGATTTCTTCAAGTTTTAATGAATCCACAATAAAATGACCTGCAATGGAACTTACCAATCCTACGGTCGGAAAGGCAACAACCAGCATCGAGTTTGATAAATCAAGAGTTTGATATTCAATAATTTCAAGATCTTCCATAGATAAATCCCCATCTGGAAATACACAACCGTTACTTAAAGATTATTTAAACCTTGATAAGGTCTTTGAGTGCTGCCAGTCGCTCAATACGGTAGTCGGCATCAATGCCCACACCGATAACCGTGCATCCTGCCTCACGTCCCGCTCTGACATCATTCATCGTATCACCGATCATCACGACATCATGTGGCTTAACTTTAAGAATGTCACATGCTTTATAGACAATCTCAGGACTGGGTTTTGCCTTGGCTACTTCATCACTGGTGACAACGGTCGTAAAATACTGTTTAATCGAGAAGCGTTCTAAAACCTGCCAGGCACAGTCGTTTGGAGTATTGGTGATAACGCCTTTTGCATATGGGCTTAAGTGCTGTAGCGTTGGTTTGGTATCAGGGTAAATCTTGATATCATCAAGATGATCGCCATAGGTGGCATTGCAAAACAGGCCAATTTCTTCATCAAGCTTCATCCGTTCTAAATTGTCGTATAAATCATGGCCCCAGTAGTTCCCGATAAATTCATCTCGACTAATTTCTGGACGCTTGAAGGTGCGTAGTGCATGATTCAATGCCTGCCACCATGAATCGAGTGAATCAACTAGTACGCCATCCATGTCAAACAGCAATGCAGTTGGCTTGAGCTTCATGAGATTCAACTTAGCGGCTGTGTAGCAGCCTCCACTATAAAAGATTACCGTGCCTTACAGGTAGCTTTTATAAACACTATGGCATATTCATCTTGTGGTTCTGATGAGGGAGGTACGAGTTGAATCAACATCTCATAATGAAATGATTGATATTACCAGCAACATCCAACGAGTCGTTGATGAAGAAGACCTTCAACAAGGACTCGTGATTATCTATGTGCCCCACACCACGGCTGGCCTTACCATTAATGAAGGGGCAGACCCGCACGTGCAACGAGATATTATCCAAGCACTCAAAGGTTTGGTACCTGCTCACGGTGACTACCATCATCTTGAAGGTAACAGTGACGCCCACATCAAAGCAAGCTTGCTGGGATCATCACTAACGGTTCTCGTAAAAAACCAAAAATTGGTATTAGGAACCTGGCAGCATATCTTCTTCTATGAAGGAGACGGACCACGAACGAGAAAAGTTTTAGTTGAAACCGTCTCTCATCAAGAGGTGTGAACGATGTTGTATTACATCCATGGGTATGAATCAAGTCCTCAAAGCACCAAAGGAACGCTCTTTGAGAAAACGCTGCAGGCCAAAGCCATTCAATACCGCGAGTGTAAACCAGAAGACATCATCATTGCTGAGTGTTTAGATGGCATAAAAAAAGCACTGGGGAACGATACTGATATTACGTTGATTGGCTCGTCTTTAGGCGGCTTTCTTGCGGCAAAAACCGCACATGAAAACCCTCACGTACGTCATCTTATCCTGTTGAACCCTGCCATTATCCCTCCTTCTGTTGATATCACCGCGATTCAAGGGATGCCAAAAACCATCTTACGAGAAATGAAAGACTATCGTCTGTTCGAAGAAAAGATTGATGTGGATATCTTGGTTCTTATTGGTACCGAAGATGAGGTGGTACCCAGCCATTGGGTATTGGAATTTGCCATGGCACAAGAAGCTACCGTTAAATTCTTACAGGACGATCACAGCTTTACCAACCAACTTGACCGGCTACCGACCATGATTCGTGCGTATCTGGAGAGGCAAAAACCTTAATCAAGGGAACTCCTTTACCAAGTTGTTAGTATGAACGATCTCTGGATTGAAAAATACCGCCCAAAAACCCTTGCCGATGTCGTGGGGCAAGACGAAATTGTCGAGCGGTTAACTGCCTACGCCGAAACCAAAAATGTACCGCATCTTATTTTCGCAGGACCTGCAGGAATAGGGAAAACGACCTGTGCCTTAGCACTTTCAAAGGAACTCTTTGGGGAAACCTGGAAACAAAACTTCAATGAATTAAACGCCAGCGACGAGCGAGGCATCAACATTATTCGAGGAAAAATCAAGGACTTTGCACGAACAGCACCTATTGGAAAAAACAAGTTTAAAATCATCTTTCTGGACGAGGCAGACAACTTAACCAATGACGCGCAAGCAGCACTGCGGCGGACCATTGAAAAGTACAGTCATATCTGTCGGTTTGTTCTCTCAGCCAATTATTCATCAAAAATCATTGAGCCAATTCAATCTCGCTGTACCGTCTTTCGGTTTCGTCCAATAAAAGAAGATGATATCAAAAAAGCTATACGAAAAATCGCCTCGAAAGAAAAACTCGAAGTCACTCCAGATGGATTAGATACACTTATTTTCATCTCACGAGGAGATTTACGGAAAGCGATTAATGTTCTCCAAGTCGGCGCTTCAGTCAACAAGAAGATTACGGCAGATTTGTTATATGAGATGAGTGCAACCGCAAAGCCAGAGGATGTAAAGGCATTAATCAGCACGGCGTTGACCGGTAATTTTATGGCTGCACGAAACCAACTGTACGATATGCTTATTAAATATGGACTCAGCGGGGAAGATGTAATCAAACAAATTCATCAGGCTATTTTTAATCTCACCATTCCTGACGAAAGTAAAATCAGGCTTATTGAAAAGACAGGGGAGGCAGAATTTCGACTCGTGGAAGGAAGCAACGCCCATATTCAACTGGAAGCATTGCTTGCCCAGTTTGCCCTTGAAGGAAAAACATTACGATAAATGTTTGGCAATAAACTCGTCAAGGATGGTGCCAAGTGTTTGCACAGTTTCATCACCAACACCATACCGCACGCGAACCACTGGTTTTGTGGGTTGTATGACGCGGGTAATGTCTATCGGTGTGCCGCTCACCACTACTTCTGCATCAGTATTGTTGATGGTTTTTTCAAGCTCTTGCATTTGTTTTTTCCCATAACCCATTGCAGGCAAGACATTCATCAAATGGGTATATTTTTCAAACGTTTTTTTAATAGAGCCGACAGCAAACGGTCGTGGATCAATCAACTCCTTTGCCCCTGCATCTTCTGCAGCAACAGTCCCTGCGCCATACGGCATACTCCCATGAGTGACGGTAGGTCCATCTTCTAACACAAGCACGCGTTTATCAGCAATCAGTTGAGCATCTTCAGCAGTAACTGTAGAAATGCCCATCACAATCTTTGCGGTGGGATTGACAGCCATGGCATTATTTCGAACCGTATCTACATCCTTTCTATCTGCCGTGTTGACTTTGTTGATAATGATGACATCTGCACTGCGAAAGTTTAGTTCTCCAGGATAATACAAGAGCTCATGACCAGCACGATGCGGGTCGGCAAGGGTGATCAGTAAATCAGTCTTATAAAAGGAAAAGTCGTTATTGCCGCCATCCCAAATAATGACATCTGCTTCTTTCTCTGCTTCTCGCAGAATCTTCTCATAATCAACACCGGCAAAAATCACGCCACCCATGTCAATGTAGGGCTCGTATTCTTCTCGCTCTTCAATCGTCGTATTGTAACGATCCAAATCATCGTAGGAGGCAAAGCGCTGGCAGGTCTGCATGTTTAAATCCTTATCATACGGCATGGGATGACGAATGGATGCAACCTTGTATCCTTTCTTCTTGAGGATTTCGAAAATCTTACGTGATACTTGCGATTTCCCACAACCCGTGCGGACCGCACACACCGCAATGACCGGCTTTTTGGAGACCAGCTGGGTGTTTTTGGTTCCCAACAGCATAAAATCAGCACCGGCGGCATTGACAATCGCTGATTTGTTCATGACGTAGGAATGAGGAATGTCAGAATAGGAAAACACGACTCGATCAATGTCATGATCTTTGATAAGTTTGGCTAAATCTTCTTCAGGATAAATGGGAATCCCTTTAGGATATAGCGTTCCGGCAAGTTCTTTTGGATATTTTCGACCATAGATGTCGGGAATTTGCGCGGCGGTAAATGCAACCACGTTGTAGTCTTCGTTGTTTCGAAAATACGTGTTAAAATTATGAAAATCTCGGCCTGCTGCACCCATGATGAGTACGTTTTTTATACCAGACATAACCTAAAAACCCCTATGCGCTCACTGGTAACAGATAAGTATATTTCAATGTTTCTCAGCACATCTTACTCCTGTGCATATCTCTGTACAATTTCTTTGGCAACCTCAAGAGATGAGTTACTGCCACCAACATCGTAGGTCTTGACCTTGCCTTCTTTAATGACCGCGGCAATAGCTTGTAAGAGTCGATCTGCTACTTCTTGTTCACCAAGCCAGTCAAGCATAAGTTTCACCGTCATGATCATCGCGGTGGGATTAACTTTGTATTGGCCAGCATATTTTGGTGCAGATCCATGTGTTGGTTCAAACACGGCATAACGGTCACCGATATTTGCACTGGCTGCAAATCCCAGACCACCAACAAGTTGGGCAGAAAGATCAGAAATGATATCGCCAAACATGTTTGAGGAAACGAGCACGTCATACTCTTGAGGATTTTTTACCAGCCACATACACATCGCATCCACATTGGTTTCCCACAACTCAATGCCTGGATACTCCTGGGCAATTTTTCGTGCCTCTCGAACCATCATGCCGCTGGTTTCTCTGATAACATTAGGTTTTTCCACAATGGTCACACTTTTTCTGTTAAATTTTTTGGCATACTCAAATGCCTGACGAATAATGTTTTGGCACGCATTTCTGGTGAAAATACGTGTAGAAATAGCAAGATCGTTAAGCGGAACATCCTCAAATTTCTTCATTTTTTTGTGATGCTTCAGCAGAGACTTGAACACCTCTTCAGGAACAGGATGGAATTCAACCCCTGCGTACAATCCTTCCGTATTTTCTCTGAAGACTACAAGATCAATATCATCGCGATAGTTGAGGGGATTTCCTGCAAAGGCTTTGCACGGACGCATGTTGGTATGAAGGTTCAACAGTTGTCTCAGACCAACAATGGGACTAGAATACACATGTCCTTTTCCTTTCAACGCAGGATCAAGTTCTTTCTCGGCTTCTTCTTTTGGTTTTGAGGTAATCGCACCAAAAAGACAGCAATCGGTTTCTTGTAAGCTTTCAATGGTTCGGTCTGGCAGGGGATTTCCTTCGTTCTTCCAAAACTCCCAACCAACATCACCATGAATATACTCTGCATCAAGACCAATAGCATCAAGAACAATTTTCGCGCACTCCATAACATCGTTGCCAACACCATCTCCCGGCAACCATGCAATTTTATATTTTGCCATGAAGTGCTGTAATCAAACGGTTTATTTTAAAGGTTTTGAGACCACTTGTTCATGAAATATTTGGTAAAGGTTTCTTTGGGAAGCCGAGAGACAATAGTGACAATGATCAGCATCAGTGATACAGTAAAAAGAATCCGTCCCACAAAGACGCTGGCAAGCGAAGCCCCGATCAACAGCATCAACAGCGTATCTTCAATAAGGCTATGAGAGAGATTCATAAATGAAAGCGAAAAAAAGATGTCTTTTTTGGTGATGTGCTTTTCTTTTGCCTCTTTAACAATGACTCCCCCACCATAAGAAAGCCCGAGCGTCATACCGATGATGGGCAGCATCGCCGCATGCTTACTCATCCCCAACTGTTCAAGACCAGGTTTTAATGTCGTATTGATCTTCTCTAAAACGCCTGTCTTTTTTAAGACGTGCATCAGGGTCATGAGCCCCAGAATAACTAAGAGAATAATGAGATAGTAACTGACCTGGCTCCATGCCCATTGCGCAAGACTCGGGCCAGTATATGCTGGTTTCCAAATAAGTACATTATTTTGTTGAAGGAGGTGAAAAGAAGAAAAGATTGCATGGAGAATAACACCAAACAAAAAGGCACCTCCTATACGCAAGAAAAGGCTATACCACAGTCTTACTCCTGCTTTTTGCGCGATTCTTGCTTCAATAGGCAACGTATGTGCAATCAAAATCATACACGCGAGGATGGTCACTTGTGCAACAGAGTAGGTATGGGTAAGGGAGAGCTGAAAAAAAATGATAAATGACCCATAAATATTCACAAGCATCGCGGTCGCAAGCACCAGGCCAAATTCTCCAGGAAGGCCAACAATCCCCATAGCAGGTGCCAACTGAACGCCAATGGTGTCAATCAACCCAAATTCACTCAACAGTTTTACAATAATACTGATAGGAATCATGATTTTCAATAAAAAGAAAAAAGTGGAACCTACGTCCTTTACGATTTCCCTGATATCATCAGCAAGAACCATGTGCCTATTTCCTGAGTTCACCAAGCGTCGTTACCCGTTCTGCAAAGGCATTATGTTTGTGAATGGACTCTTCACTTTCGCTGCGAACCACAACCATCACATCGTTGGGGAGATGAGCGTATTTTGTTAAGAGCGAGCTAAGAATGTCTCGCACGACATCTTCGACAAATTTTGGGTTCTGATGAGCCTGCAGCACCATCTGCGCTTCTTCTTTTCGCTTCAAAATACTGTAGGTTGGCGTGCTAAACGCATGTTCAACGATTCCTATAAGATCATTGGCATCAACATTGGTATCATCACCAGGCACTTCAATCATCAAGGTAGTAATATTTCGTTGATTATGGGTTGGTGGTACAACATTGTCTTTGTAATTACCCAACTGTCGCACGTTTTCCATGGCACACGGGCATACCGTCATGCCGATGACTTTGACACCGATGAGCTTAGTGACCTCGCCAGTTTTCTTTGCCCGTGCCTCTGCAACCAGCTTATAGGGCTCGAGCTCTTTTTTACCAGAGGGATAGGTTCGCTCAAGAAAATAATCGGCTTCTGCTTTAATTTCTGAAAACGTTGCATATTCGTGTTTTTTGAGTAATAATTGAGCAGTATGGGCACAAAAGGATTCTAGGTCGGTTACCGGATTTTTAAGATTAGCATCAATAATTTCAGAGACAAGCTCAAGATTGCGAGACATGTGACTGCCTTTTTGCGAGGCAGGCAAATCAACAAACAAATCCATGGTGACTACTAGGGGAATGGCTGACGATTTTTCTGGTCGTTGAATGTATACTAATTTTTTTACGCCAGTGACACCGACACGGGTTAGTTTAAAATTCGATAGTGATGGACCGGATTGGACATCAGGTAAATCTAAGGGATTCATGAAAGCCTGCCCCCGAGTCACAATAAGGAAGGTTTTAAAAAAGGTTCGCTTTCAACCCAGTTTTGCCAAAAAGTAAAATAAACCTGTTTCTATTCTGGCTGTTACTCAGATGCCGCTGTGGCTTAGAGGTATAGCGATTCCTTGGTAAGGAATAGGTCGGGGGTTCAATTCCCCCCAGCGGCTTAAGAATTTTTGAGAATGACGAACAGGGGCAGTATGTGAGGGTTGATGCAATGGTACTGCTGCAAACAGTACGGGTTCCATCGAGCAAGCGTGGAATACTATCTTTAAAAAGACATATGTTCGATTTTCCATGGTAGGAACAGATATAACATTGTAGAGCATTTATTTTCTTGAAATAATAGAAAAAAAGATGATAACATGAGATTACCTAAGAGCAAAAAAGGAAAAATTATATGGTACTTAATTATCCCCTTCACAGCATTTGCTATTTCGGGTATTTTTTTATATCAAATAGGTATGTTAAGTGATATTATTGGTCTTTTAGCTTGGATATTAATTATGCCTCTTTGGATAGGATTACTAGGTCTTGGTGCTGACGAATTAATTAGAAAATCTGACTTAAGTATACCATTCTTTCCAATAAAAAACCATACTAAAGCTGGTGTGGCTAGTGTTGTTCTCCCAATTACAGCTATTGTAATAATAATTTTTAGACAAATAATTCCAGATATTTTTAAAAACAATGTGGCGGGCTCAACTATATACAATACTTTAATAGCATTAGGTACCCTCTCAATTTTTTTGGGATTAATTGCCGTTCTAGGAAAAAATAAAGATAAATACGGCTTAATTGGAATTATTCTAGCTATAATGGTATCTCTTCTGAACTTTGTTGTTTTTTTACTATGATAACAAAACAAGGCTATAGATGAGGCAATTACCGCATGCGATCCGAACTGTAAAACATGATCGATGAAGAAATTGAAATGTACTGTGTAGGGACATGAGAGAAAGGGGGGAAAAGGACAAAAAAAAATAAATAACAGGAACATTCATATCTCAATCACTCTCAGATACAAATTACATTCGAAAACAATAAAAACCTCTTAAAAACTTATCCAAAGAGCACATTTAGGCAACAATAAGTTTAACATAGTCAATTTTACGATTGGTTTGAAATTTTCTGACCATGGATTTGATATATGTGGCATCACCATCCAAGACAAAGATATCCAAACAGGTATTTTCCCGCAGATGACTATGAATCTGTGTTTTCATAATATCTTCAAACAGATGTTTGATATCAGAAACAATGGAATCTGCATCATGAGCATGGACAATCAATAAGACCGCATTAATAGAACCAGTGAGCTGTTGGTTCTCTCTACTCTCAAGGATGAGTGAACGAGCACCGGCACGAATCACTTCCGATCTTCCCGAAAAACCCAACTCATGTTGGATGCGATCGATTTCTTGTAGAATTTCATCATTTAAGGAGATGCTAACCACGACCATTACTAGAAGAATTAATAACATCTTTATAAACATTACCACAAAAGTTATTAATAAAATATTTAAATCTTAATAACATCTAATTACTCTATGGGAGTCATTCTCAAACGAGTAACACATGAACTCAAGCATCACATTCCGTTTACTATTGTCGGAGCGCTCAGTGGCATTGTCATGACGATAGTCATTCTCTATGGATCATGGCTTCCAGAAGTATCATCTGTTTCAGAAACAGTATTTTACATTTTACATCCTACGCATGTGTTTCTGAGTGCACTGGTTACCACAACGCTATATGTTCGTTACGGAAAGAAAAACATCTGGCTTGTGCTGCTCATTGGCTATACGGGATCTATTGGCATTGCAACGATTAGTGATTCCATTATACCATACTTGGGGGAACTGATGCTGGACCTACCCAATTCTGGCCCCCATATTGGGTTTATTGAAGAACCGATTATTACCAATATTCCTGCATTTATAGGAATTGCCATAGGATATTTCAAAGGGTACACAAAAATTCCCCATGCCGGTCATGTGCTAATCAGTACGTGGGCCTCACTCTTTCATATCATTATGGCGATAGGAACAACCGTGAGTACCATACAACTCATTGGCATCTTTATCTTCCTCTTTCTTGCCGTATGGCTTCCCTGCTGTACAAGTGATATTATCTATCCCTTGCTCTTTCAGAAAAAATCATCTGGTTCATGTACTACTGAAGTAAACTACAACAAGCGCGACTGAGATAAAAAAATGAGGATGAATACAAGACTAGCTGTTTTCCACTTCACTGGCGATTCACTTCTGTAAAACGCAGATGTGAATGCAGTGTATATAAACGTCTTTTATAATTTTTATTCCATATGAATTTCTTTAGGAGAAATAGAGAGGAAAAATATATGAATCACATATCATATTGAAAAGTGAATAAAAATGAAACGGAAAATGCTACTACTCACTGACACCCTCAAACCGATGACTGATGGTGTTTCCGTTTTCGTCGATAATGTTCTTCCGCTGTTACGCTCAAGCTATGATATTACCGTTATTGCACCAGACTATGGAACAATAGAGTACAAAGGAGTTAGGCTGGTACGGTATCCAGTCATTGCAGTAAAAACCGGCGATTATGGTCTTCCAAAAATTAACAGAAAAAAAATAAAACAAGAAGTGAAAACGTGTGATTTTGTGTTCAATAATGAGTCCATTATACCGTTCTCAGCATCGTTTTATGCCCTACTGTATGCTCGAAAATATCACAAACCGTTTTTTACGTATATCCATGCGCTTGATTGGGAGTTATTTTCAAAAGGAATCAACTATCCGCCACTAATCGCGCGCAGTATACACAAAATCCTAAGGACATATGGACGGATATTTTTATCCTACGGTGATGTGACGTTAGTTCCCTTTCCAAAGATTAAAACTATCTTACAACATAACAAGGTACGAAGTGAATTTGCTATCATCCCTGTGGGAACAATTGCTGACTTTAAACCAGGAAAAAGCAGGCATGCAAATCCAAAAACGATTACGATTGGCTATTCCGGAAGAATAAGTTTTGAAAAAGGATTGGATACATTGTTCCGAGCATTTCGTTCTCTGAGTACCCCATACGACAATCTTCGGTTACTTCTTATAGGAGATGGGCCAGATAGACACAAAATCGAGCACCACGAAAATATCACCATCACAGGATTTGTCAATCAACAAGAAGTGGCAGAATATATTCGCGCGATGGACATTTTTGTATTGCCCAGTGTTACCGAGACAAGTTCCATTTCCACGTTAGAGGCAATGAAATCCGGCGTTTGTTGTATCACCACAAACGTTGGTTGTATTGAGGATTATCTCGATGATGGGATAAATGGCTTTTTCTTTGCTTCTGATGATGAACTACGAGAATGTTTACAACGAGCAATAGAAGATAAAGAACTTCGGAGAATGATCCAGAAAAACGCTGCTAAACGGGCTGCACCGTACACATGGAAAAACACAGTAACACAACTCATCCGTTTTTTTAATGAATATTTAGAAAAAAAAGAAAAAAAGAAGAGACGGCTTTAAACGTCTTTTCCGATATCCCAGATTGCTTTGATTGCAAGAATACCTACGGCCGGAGCAACAAAAATAGCAAGGCTCATTGAAATACCATGTAGCAGTGAACCGATCCAAGGATTCATAACAATGTCCTTGAACACCCCATACATGACTACGAGGGCAATGCCTGCCATTAAAAATCCAGGTACTTCTTTTTGCGTAATGGTTCCTTTACCCATAAACGCTAAGATACCAACAATAACGCCAATAGCTGCTAAGAACCATGCAACCAATCCGCCATTGCTTGTGGCAAAAAAGTCTTCTCCCCCTTCAAGAGTCCATGCTTGATAAAGACCAACAAATAGCGCAATGAGTATACCAACTAAAAACGACCAGCTTCCTACTTTTAACATTATATCTCCTTGTTTTACCATATTCCTCCCTCAATATAGTAATGTCATAATACATCTTCGTTTATAAATGCTCTCGCCCTGCATTCTACATGTAAGAAAAATATAAGTTCTCGTTGATGATTCGATGATGATAGTGGTGGAGTTTGCGAATGAGAGGAAGAGGTACTGCTTTCTTGATCTGTCTCCTGATGGTTGGTTCATGCATAGGACTGCTATTACCTGTACCGTGTAAAGGGGCAGACGAGCAAATGCATTATGTCGGTGGGAGTGGTAGTGGAAACCATACCACTATACAAGGCGCTATCAACAGCGCATCTGATGGTGACAGCATTTACATCTACGATGGCACTTACTATGAACATATAACCATAAACAAAGCAATAAGGCTCAACGGGGCATCCGCAGAAAACACCACAATTGATGGCAGTGGCATTGGAGATGTCGTTCTTATTTCTGCAGATGAAGTTACCGTTACCAACGTAACGATCGCCAACAGCGGTAGCAAACTACAAGATGCGGGAATAAAGATTAGTTCCTCAAACAACACCATTACTCGTTGTATCATCTATGCAAACCTAGGCACGGGAATCAATCTCAGCAGTTCTTTAAACAATCTCGTATACCATAATAATTTTATTGACAACGTAAATCATGCATTCGATCGGGGAGAAAATGTATGGGGTGCAGGGTATCCTGCTGGAGGAAACTTTTGGGATGATTATGACGGTGAAGATGCGAACAGGGATGGTATTGGCGATACTCCTTATCTCATACCAGGCAATACTTCCCTGGATGCATATCCCTTCATTCATCGAGACAGTTGGATTAACATTCCCCCTTTCGCTGATGCAGGTGGTCCGTATTATGGCATTATTAACTCATGGATAACTTTCGACGCGTCGGGTAGCATCGACGTCGATGGCACCATTGTTGATTATGAATGGGATTTTGGAGAAATATACGGGCACACCGGCCGAGGTATGTCTGTTCCCCACCAATATGCATCAACAGGAAACTATACCGTAACTTTGACGGTTACAGATAATGAAGGCACAAAAACCGTAACAACTACCTCCGTCAACATTTCTGAGAATAATCCACCCCAGGCAGACGCTGGTGGTCCATATAACGGATACCCCAGCACACCCGTTAAATTTAATGCGTTGGGCAGTACTGACAGCGATGGCGCCATTGTTGATTATGAATGGGATTTTGGTGATGGGTCATTCACAACAGGAGTAATTGTGTATCACACCTATACTGAGTTGGGTACATACACCATCACGCTCACCACCACTGACAATCGGGGAGCTACGTCTCAAGACACTACTGAAGTTACTATCGCCGAAAAACAAGTACTTGTTTTGGGGGGAGACCAGGTTTTGTTTATCTCCATATTTATTGTGGCAATACTTGGAATTGGAATTGCCTATGTACTCTACTTGTGGAAGTACAAAGGATTTTTTAAGAAAGATGAGGAAGAAGTAGAACTCTGCCCCTGTCCTTACTGTAGTCATGAGATCCCATTTGATTCTACAAAATGCCCTCACTGTGGAAAGGAATTTCGAAAGGGAGTTTTCAAGTAGACGTTTTTAATACTAGAGAAAATAAAGAAGAGAAGAGGAAAATACCCCTCTAGTGCCCTCATAGCAAGAATTGACGAAGAAGAGAAAATGCATGAGGGAAACGGTCGAAGAACCGGACGAATAAGGGATGTGCGGCAATTCTAGATTTTGGTGTTTGTAAAACCACTTGGATAACATCATAGTCACTAGTATTTTCTTTGTTTACCACCTTGATTGTCCCTTCGTACATCATATTTTTCTCGTCGGGTGCCACTACCGACACGTCTACAGTGACCGCCCCCATCTCAGGAGTAAGATCATAACCACTAATGGGTTCAAACGTCCATTCTCCCCAGTCAGGATATTCGGCAATCTCCCAGTCAAGCATCGAACCGTTTTCACCGATATTTTCTACAAAAAACTCTCCAGTAACTACAGCTCCTGGTTTAATGCGCTGCCAACTTAAGCTTCCTTCACACTCGATATCTGGATTATTGGGCACATATTCCCCGGTTAACCCTTTAATACAAAAGTTCGCGGTTCCATCCCATGAGGGATTGCTAAAATCATAATCATACAAGTCATACCAAGTTGAGCCATCACGATAGTAACTTTCATCTGGATTTGCAGCTGATTCAACAACGACTCGTTGAGACGCCCCTAGCAGGACAGGAACCTCTGAGGTTCGATCAATGGGAATGCCTCCATCAGATAGGGAGACGTAGAGATAAAAATCATCTCCCGTCGTGAGAATTACTGGAGTGGAGAGATCAATCGTGTGATACCCTGTATAGTCGATGGTTCCACTCATAGAAGAGAGCTCATCAACCAATACTCCTCCCTCAAATCGGTCATACACTTTGACGACATAATCAACATCATCAACCGCAGTAAAGAAACTCACAGCCACCAGTGCATCGTCTTCGGTAGCAGTAAATGCGTTAAAGGCTTCAGTTACTGCAGTCATGGTGTCACGCCAGCCATGGTAATCATACGAGTACTGGGAGAAGTACGGTTCATATTCAACGTCTTGGAATGAAACTGCTCCCATTTCAGGATGTTGGCCACAGACTTTGTCATAATATGAAATCCAGAAATATCCTTGTTCTGGGCCCCAAGATCCCCACGAATTCTTGCACAACCATGCTCCAGGCTGGGGGGAAGAAGTGACCTTTGTATCGTCCCAGCCACAGATAGCAACAGCATGATTTGGTTCTTCAGGGCTGGTGGGTGGTTGATAGTGTGCGTAGTAGGTGCCATAATTTTGGATATAACTGCTAGAATAACACATGGCCGTTCCAATCACGCCCTCTGTCATCAATTTATTTTTGATAAGATCAATATTACTCAAATCCGACCCAGCAACATACCACTCAATGTCATGGGGATAGTAGTGGTGATAACTTGGACTGTTCCTTGCAGGTGGTGTTGGTAATTGACTATAGGGGGCATCGATTTCTCGCACTGCGCCCTCGCCACGAACAATATAAGCAGACGCTACACAATAATCTCCACCGTAGTGCGGTGTTAGACCTCCGCCTCCGGGGTCATCGTCATTATTGTAAGTGTTAAATCCATTCCACCAATCAAGATGTGATTCGGAAAGATCAGGTTCTCCACTTTCTCCTGCAGCATCCCAGTTTCCAGTCATCAACAGGTTTCCTTCCAATGAGGCCATAACACCATGACACCAACAGGTTCCATAGGGACCTTGATCGCGAATGCCACTCACATAATTTTCACCATTCACATCACGTAGGTCAAATGAACTAGGTGGGTTGCTAGACGGTGCATCAGGGCTATAAGCAAGCGATATGCTTGCGGGTACTATTATCATGCTGACCATCACTAGAGCGACTAACAGCCTTTTCCAAAAACGATGTACATTCATTCTCTATCTCCCCCTTTAATTAACAGTCGTTAAGTGTATCAGTATGCTGGTATTTAAGTGTTAGTAAATATATGGCTTTGCACATCCGATATGGAGGATATGCGCAGAAAATCAAATTTGTACATAAAACCCTAATTAACGAAATTTCAATTAGAGGCCACATTGAACTCACAGTATGCCTCTAACAACGTCCCGTCGTCGCCCATCAGTACATTACTCTCAGGATCACGGAAGGAAACATAGATTTGAGCCACCAGTATTGCACATAAAATGCCAGATCTATACGGTGCATATTTCTAACCAACAGTACGAAACATCGATGGTCACTAAAAGGTGTTTACCATGTGTTTTTTCATTAATGACTTGATGGTTCCCGAGGTCCCCAGCGTCTCTATAGCAACCGTATATGATGCAATTTTAGAGATAGAGGTTAACATCTGAATGGTCCGGTCTTTTTCTCTATGGCTACATCGTACAATACCTTGTTTGCCATTAAATTTCGTCAAATAAATTCCAAGCATCTTACAATCTGTATTGAATTGACGCCGGCATTGTTGCCTCAAGGTAGCAATCATAGTAGAACGATTGATAGGTGGTTGCTTTGTTTGGATATTAATCTGAAATCCAATATATCGCTGTCGCCTCCCCTCTTTAATAATATGCGACACCTCGAAAGACGTATTACTCGGATTCAATGCGAGGGGCAAGTAAATAGGTCACATGGCCCTTGCTTTCTGCAATATCAAATTCAACCCGAATGGGGTTATCATTACCAATATGAATAGTAATAGGATCGTCACCCCTTACCGGCTTAATCATATTGCTGAAGTAATCAATAGAGAAAAGACTTCGACACTTGCTGGGTACATTTAATTCCATAAGCAGATCTTTAGGAAGTTTGAGATTTACCGTATCAGTATCTCCTTCAGCGAACAGTTCAAAATTATCAGTATTGACGGCCAAGGAAAGATGATCAGATACTGCTTCAGATGCGCGAACCCCTTGTGTTAATTCCGATGCTTTGAGCTTGACAGTAGCAGGAAGTTTTAAGTTCGGCATCTTAGGGTCCGGCATCCCTGCGGTATCAATCAATCCCATTTTTCGAACAAGATTGCCAATCTTCACAATTAATCGATTGCTTTCTTCATCATACTCTAAGGAAACCATATCCCCTGAACTAGACAACCGCATAATGCTCCCGAGCTTATCCATGTCAATGCCCAGCTCCATTTCATTAGCCTTGAACTCTTCAAAGGCCTTTCCATCAACATGCAAATCAACCATAGCCACATGGGCAGGATCAACGGCCCGCAGCGATATTCCTTTTGGCGTGATGTTGAATTTTGCTTCATTGACTAACGGCGATGTGACATCGATAATTCCTTTTAACACTTCTGACTTTACTTTTGCAGTGAACATGTTTTCTTTTCCTCCCCGATAATTAAACTGTGGTAACAGAAATAAATGCGATTGCTGTTTATAACGGTAACGGTATTTTACTTAGGGGCCTGTGTGATTTGAACACCGGACAAAAACAGCATACCCGTCAAAACCAGTGGACAATTGCCATGCATCAAACCGCTGTGCGTTCATGCCACGCCACATCGCATAGCCCACAAATCCCAACACTCGTACCTCATGAGGTCCAGTGAAAATCGTGGCATTGGGTTGCTGTCGTGCAGGAAATGGCAAAGGTATAATTTCCGTTTCTGCGTTGTCATCCTCTGGATAGTTACATACTACTCGCGGGATAACATTCAATCCTAACAGTTTGTAACGCAATTTGATGGAATCAAAAAGCCGATAGCGAAAGAGCATGGTTAATGGGATACGAAACGAAAACGGAGACTTCCAATGAAACCCCTTTCCGTACGATTTCACCCTAGACATTACCTCTAGAGAAGTATTGTTGAAAATAAAATTCTGGATTTCGGTATCTTGCTCGAGCAGTTTGCTACACGTGTCCCTCAGTGCCTCTCCAGTATCATCTCCCTCTGAAAGTGCGGTTATCACAGGTACTATCGATCCATCAGGCCCATATCGATAGAGAACAATGGTTTTTGAAAGTGTTTGAGAAGAAGTCACGCCCATGGTTGTTATTGTTGTAAAGAGAAATAAAACAAACAGGACTCCCAGCAGTATCGTTCTTTTGTTCATAACAATCACGCAATAGTTATTATTTAGATATAAGTATAGTATTACTATAAAAATATTCCTCTTAGTCTAGTCTTCTCGCCATTTATATCCGCATTTAGTGCATGTATAAAAACGACTTTCTGGTTCGTCGCTCCCGCGCATCTGACGTAATATCCAAAAGGCTTCGTTGTGCTCACATTTTGGACATTTAATGGCAGTTTTTGGCAATATCTGTGTTTTTTCTTTATCTTCAATGATTGTTACTTCTTTTTTTGTTTGTTTGGAAACAACAACATTACTGCCTTCTTTCTTTTTCTTGAATCCACATTTATGACAGACAAACACATCATCTTTTGGATACATTAGCGCTTTACATTTTGGACAAAACATATTATCTTTTCCTCCTCAGGGCATCTTGGACAATTTGTTTATGGTCAAACGATAATTCAGGAAGTTGAGAAACGTTAAAAAACTGTGCATCGGAAGCATCATCGCCACTTCTCAGCGCTCCTCCACAAATCGAAAGCATGTAGGCTATAGAAACAGTATGCCCTCGGGGGTCTCGATGTGGATCAGAATAGACATCAAGAAGCTCGATGATATCGGTTTTCAATCCGGTTTCTTCATAGACCTCTCTTATTACTGCATCCTCTGTTGTCTCCCCATACTCTACAAACCCGCCAGGCAATGCCCATTTTCCTTGAAATGGCTCATGCCTTCGCATAACTAACAGTATGGTTTGCTCTTTGAAAATGATACCATCAACAGTTAACGATGGGGTTGAACCTGTCATCGCCATGCGGAATAGCATCGTTTGTATTTAACAACCACGGTGAGAGTGCCTACCGTTTGTGATGGGTCATTTCTGCCCAAAAGGAAGGCAACTCTTTTTGTAATTCTTGCTTCCACACGGAAAACATCTGCTCATCAATATCATAGTCAGACGTAATTGACCGGAAAAAGGTTGTACGCATCTCCCTTGGCATCCCTTCAATTTTATTCACGTGCATTTCCCTTCCTCAGTAGTAACCTTACAGCTAATGGTGTGAAACTTTATGTAACTTTTCGGCAGGTAACTATGTAGACGAATATGTAGACCGTTACAGTATGAGATTGCAGTAAAGTACAAAAACAAGGAAGCTATTCCACCTTTTCACATGGGCTCGTGGTCTAGTGGTTATGACGTCGCCTTGACATGGCGGAGGTCGCCGGTTCAAATCCGGCCGAGCCCATCTTTTTCTTGCTTGCCTCTTAGGATAAATCTTATAAATAGGAAGCTTATACGGCTATCAAACTTTAAGAAAGTTCATAATAGAAAAAAGCTATATACTGTAGCTGAGTTTGTCTTGAAGGAGGTAAAATACTATGGCAAATAAACCACATATGAATTTAGTAATTATTGGTCATGTCGATCATGGAAAATCAACATTAGTTGGACAGACATTATTGCAGACGGGGCAATTTCCTGCCCATATGGTCGAAAAATTCAAAGAAGAAGCAAAAGCAAAAGGAAAAGAAAGCTTCGCACTCGCCTGGATTTTCGACGCATTAAAAGAAGAACGGGAGCGAGGAGTGACCATTGACGTTGCGCATAAACGATTTGATACTGACAAATATTATATTACCATTATCGATGCGCCTGGTCACCGAGACTTTGTCAAAAATATGATTACCGGAACATCGCAAGCAGATGCGGCAGTCCTTGTTGTCGCGGCACCTGATGGAGTGATGGCTCAGACGAAAGAACACATGTTTCTGGCAAGAACCCTTGGTGTCAAACAAATGATTGTAGCGATTAATAAAATAGATGATACCAAACCAGCGTACGACAAAGCTCGCTTTGAGGCAGTAAAAGCTGATGTCGATAAACTGGCAAAGAGTGTTGGTTATAAAGATGAGCAAATCCAATACATTCCTGTTTCTGCATTTGTTGGAGACAACGTGAAAGAGAAAGGCAAGATCGATTGGTGGACCGGAGATACATTCTTGAAAGCAATCGACAATTTTAAACTTGAAGATAAACCAACCAATCTACCACTCCGCTGGCCCATTCAGGACGTATACACCATCAAAGGTGTGGGAACGGTTCCTGTCGGGAAAATTGAAACGGGAGTGTTGAAACCAGGCCAACAACTCATTTTCAAACCCAGCATGAAACCTGGTGGTGCAACTGGTGAATGTAAAACCATTGAGATGCATCATGAAACAATTAATGAGGCATTACCTGGAGACAATGTTGGAGTAAATATCCGTGGCATTGCCAAAAACGAAATTCGACGAGGAGATGTTGCAGGACCAGTAGATAGCCCACCAACCGTTGCAAAATCATTTACGGCACAGATCATGGTTCTCAACCACCCGTCAGTCATTACCAAAGGATACACGCCAGTCTTCCACTGCTACACGGCACAAGTTGCGTGCCGCTTTGAAGAAATACAAAAGAAACTTGATCCAAAAACCGGTACAGTAAAAGAGGAAAACCCTGATTTTATTAAAACCGGTGATGCAGCAATTGTCAAAATTATTCCAACACGACCTATGGTTATCGAGCCGTCCAAGAAAATACCACAGCTCGGACGCTTTGCCATTCGTGATATGGGACAGACTGTTGCTGCGGGTATCTGTCTTGATGTAGAAGAAGCAAAATAAGCTTCTTTCTCTCTTTTCTTTTACCTAAAACACGATCTTGGAGTACATGGGAATGGCACAAAAAGCACGAATATCACTCATAAGTACCGATGCGAAAAAACTTGAGGAAGTCTGTAACCAAATTAAAATGATTGCTGAGCGAACAGGAGTTGCCTTGGGTGGTCCGATTCCGTTACCAACTAAACATCTCAAAGTTCCTTGTCGCAAATCCCCCGATGGAGAAGGCACCGAAACGTGGGATCGCTGGGAAATGCGCATTCATAAACGATTAATTGATTTAGACGCCAGTGATCGTGCACTCAGGCAGCTCATGAGAATCCAAGTTCCTGATGGCGTCAATATTGAAATTGTCCTCCGATCATAATTACAAAAACTCTTTTTATCTCGTGTTTGTTTACACTTGGCGTAGTTGCAGCCATGCTGAGGTAGCAAAGTTCGGCCTAACGCGCCGGCCTTGAGAGCCGGTTCTCCATCCGGGGAGCGGGAGTTCGAATCTCCCCCTCAGCGTTAGAAAAAGTAAGTGCGCTTTGTTTGGGCAAGCTATTTATAGTTTTATATGTATATTTATATAATATTAATTTATGCTTTGGTGACAAACGTATGAGCAGAATTCTCTTGAAAAAGAAAATAATGATCGGTGTTCTTATTATATGCATCAATCTTTTACTTCTTTCGCTATCAGCCGCTTCAACGAATGACACTGCGTCTTTCGGAAAAGAAAAAGTAGGGTTATTAAGATCTCTAGAAAAAAATTTTGATATGCGAGGAGTAAGCACAGAAGAGATAAAAGAGAATTTTGTTGATTGTTCACTATATCGACTAATGAAACTTGCTCATATGTCCGCACTTGCAGCAGCAATTGTAAAGGAAGATGAGGTTGTCTGGACAAAAGGTTTTGGCGTCTATGATAGGGAAAACAACAAAAAAACAACAGAAGAAACCATTTTTTTAGCAGCATCGATTTCAAAGACAATTACTGCTACTGCAGTTATGCAATTGTACGAGAAAAAACTATTAAATTTAGACGACGACGTAAACAAATATCTACCATTTAGTCTAAGAAATCCCAATTATCCTGAGGTGCCTATTACGTTTCGTATGCTACTTTCACATCACGCTAGCCTAGCAACAGAGCCGAATTACCCAAGACCAACGTTTATTCGAATGATCCCTGGAGATGGAGAACTTGAACATTATCCCGATCCTTTCTTAAAAGAATATTTGGTCCCAGGTGGAATGCATTATACCCTAAGAGTGTGGGAAGACTTCCCCCCAGGTAAAGAGATGCGTTATGCAAATATTGGATATGCGGTACTTGGCTATCTCGTTGAATTAATTTCAGACCAAACATTCGAAACGTACTGCAGGGAACATATTTTTGATCCGTTAGGTATGCATAACTCGAGTTTTCGTGTTGCAAATTTGAACCAGAGTAGACTTGCCGTTCCTTACGATTACCATGCTGGGACATATTACCCTTTTATGCACTATGATACTGTTGATTATCCTGCAAGTGGATTGAGATCTTCCGTCGTTGACCTCTCTCGTTTCTTGATAGCATATATGAATGAAGGAATGTACAATACCAGCCGCATTCTTAAAGAAGAAACAATATCATTAATGCTTTTTCCCCACTACGACTCAGGAAAACACTATGGATTGGGTTGGCAATTGAAAAGCGAAGGATCAGAACAATATGTAGGACATTCTGGGGGAATGCATGGTGTTGCTACCATGATGGCATTCAAGCCTAGCGATAACGTTGGGGTTATCTATTTCATTAACGAGCGGGTATTGAACTACAGAGAACAATTTGCCTTTTCGCTTATCAAACAGTTATTGTTTTGGAAAGCAGACGCTCTATGAAAGAGCCCTATAGAAAAGTAGCTTTACGTGTTTTTGTTTCCAATTGCCCACACACCATCGCCAAAGCTACCAAAGACTAAGCGAGGTTCATCATTTTTCATTAGAATCGTATACTGCCCAAACGCCAAATCTATTGAAGATAACGGCCCAGAATAAATCTTCACTTTCCATAACAACGAGTTATTTCTTGCTAAATCTATGGCAAGAACATAACTACTAGCAGATATAGGTCGAAGTGCAGTTGCCGATACAATCAAAACAGGACGTGTTTCATTCCCACAAATGGTCATGACTGAAGAAGGGATGTGTGTACCTTTTTCATTAACCAACTCATCAGTAGCAATCTGCTCAATAATGTGTCCATCTTCTGCAGAAAAATGAGTCAATTTCCCGCCAAAGGGGTCCACATACCAAAAACCACCACGAGGATCATAGGTAAACGAGGCGTATGTTGGTAATTTATAAGGAACCTTGAATAGTTCTTTCCCATAATCTCCCTCGTCTTTTACTGCAAACACATGAGGATTTCTTCGTAAACTGGGTACCGGTCGATAGCCATCAAAATAAATGGTATCATTGATCAACGTTGGACTCGCCTGGCTCTTTCCTCCGAATTCATAATACCATGCTACTTTCAATCTCTCAGAAATCACAGGGTTGTGTGCATCAACATCTACCGCATACAGCCGCGCATGATGCAATAACGTAGGCAACCCTTTTGGCCCTTTATATTGCGTTGAAACGTAAATACGATTCCCTTTAACGCAAGGAGTATTTATCGTTGAAAAGTATCCTGACGATTCTTTACCTAAGAGTCGGTAAATAAAACCGATTTGCTCGCCTTTTCCAAGATACATCCAGGCCAATAGCGACCCGTTGAGTGAATCATAGGCATAAAGAGGGCCTTCATCCGTAGCAATAAGTAACGTACCATCCTGCGTTATAATAGGACTTAGCGGCAGTCCGCCATAAGGAATGTCAGAGACCCACTCAACGATTTTATTGTCAACATCAGAATCAAACGGATCGATCATGACGATAACTTTATTATCACAAGCAATAACGCGATCATAAATATCAACCATCGGTGTTGAAAAAAGCGCATATGCGTTCAGTAATGTTCCCGATGACCAGATACGATTCCCATCATAATCATAAATAATAAGCGTATCGCGCTCTCCAAAAAAACTGCATGCTGCTATGTTGCCGTTTCCCGCAATCCCATTTCCTTTTGCACCACCTTGCTCCCCATTCAGTTGATTGCGGTGCCAGAGTATCTCTACATCATTTTTTGGAACAGGCAAACAGATGTAATCATTCAACTCTGGAGTACTATGTACCATTGCCCCACCCCACTCAGGCAATACAAACTCCCTATTTTGAGTTGCATTTACAGTTCCGGTAACTAAAATCGACAGTAACAAAAAGACGATGAAACCGATAAAGAGATTATGATGGAGAGTGGTGTATGTTTTCTTCACAAATAAAGCATGTTAATTTTAATATATATAAATATTACTATATTTTACTTTATTACTTCCAAAATGTGTTGATAATGACCATTACGTTGTTTTTTTAATGGAACGGTAAGTTTTTGAAAGCCCATTTGTTTTAGACCTGTGTCATTATGAAAATTGATCCCTGGAGCTCTACAACGTATCAGGATTATGCACGTCTTCGTGATGAATTTGGCATCGAAGAATTTACTGAAGATCTTTGGAAAGATTTACCACACCCTCACAAACTCCTCGGACGAGGCGTTGTCTTTGGGCATCGAGACTTTCAACGCGTTTATGACGCAGTGAAACAAAAGAAAAAATGGGCAATTCTCACAGGACTCATGCCTTCGGGTCGTATGCATCTTGGCCACAAGATGGTGATTGATGAAGTCATTTATTATCAAAGTATCGGTGCAGATATTTTCATCGCAGTTGCTGATATCGAAGCGTTCGCAACTCGAGGATATAGTCTAAAGGAAACAAAAGAATTAGCATTAACCGAGTACATACCCAATTATATCGCGTTAGGATTGAAACCAGAACGTTGTCACATCTATTTTCAATCAACCAACCAAGATGTCAAAGATTTAGCATACATTCTAGGAAAAAAAGTTAACTGGTCACAGATGGTGGCAACCTATGGATTTACAGGCTCTGCCAATATGACTCATATCTTTTCACCACTGGTCCAAACGGGCGATATTCTACATGTGCAGCTGAAAAAGTTTGGTGGGGTACGGCCAACACTTGTTCCTGTGGGTGTCGATCAGGATCCCCACATGCGATTAAGTCGAGATATTGCGCAAGCCCATCGTTTTTATAATGTGACCGTGACAAAAGACGACAAAATTGGCGTCTTTGTCAAAGTTGATGAAGGTGTCAAAGAATTGCTTGGTCATGCAGAAAAAATCATCCGTTCTCTTGGATTTAACAAACTCAAACGAATTACAGATTACAAGGCAATATACATTGAGGATGCAAGAAAAGAAGATATTGAAGGTATTGACCAACAATTGGCTAAAACAGAACCAGCATTAGGGGGATATGGATTCCTCCAACCATCCGCTACCTTCCATCGATTTATCACGGGACTTACTGGAGAAAAAATGTCTTCGTCAAAACCAGAAACCGCAATTTTCCTTACTGATAACCCAGTCGACGCGACAAAAAAAATCATGCATGCAAAGACGGGGGGAGCAGTAAGTCTTGAGGTACAAAAGAAAGAAGGAGGAAAACCCGACGAATGTGTCGTCTACGAGCTTTTCTTATATCACTTAACAGAGGATGACAATGACTTAGCAGAGATTTATCGCTCTTGCAAGGCAGGGGAACGCATGTGTGGTCATTGTAAGAAGGAAGCCGCACAACGCATGGAGAAATTCCTTACGGATTTAGCAGAAAAACGAAAAAAGGCAACACCTAAGATAAAAAATTATCTTTAGCGATATGCTGCGTACAGTCCTTCATCGGTAGCAAGTTTTTCAAAAGCAGCATCGAGTTTTTTCTGTTTGGTCGAAAAGGTCTGATGCAAGTGGGTGAAAGACCTCGGCGCAGTTGATGCATGACCTCTAACAGGCATACGAATGCCTAAATCTTTTTTCTTCCCCCGCAGCGCAGTTTCAAAAATAGTGCGCGGATGAATGCCTTTCTCAATATTCTTCAGGATCTTAGACAGATTCCCTTGTACAATACCAAAATCACCAGCATACTTGGAAATTTCTTTTTCGACCTCTTCATCAACATGGCGTGCGATTTTTCCACCAACACCTTGAATGTCAAAGGGATTTTTTTGGTATTCTTTCAGTAAATAGATGCCAACGTCTGGATGAAGAACATAGGAATCTTGTGAAAAGCGTTCGGGATCTTTACCAAAAAGCGCCTTCCATCCAGTAGGATGATGTTTTGCATCCCTGATAATGTCATGTAATGTGTCGTTTCTTGTCCCGATATTCACAAGTATCTCTTGTGTTATAAAACGCGTAGTATTTAAGGGTGTTTCCCATTATTGTAACTTTGTAAGCACCGCTGGTGGTTGAAATGCTTGTTGAAGAAGCAATGACTAAAAATGTAATTGCAATTAATCAAGAAAAAACGGTACTTGATGCCTGTAATATATATCAAGAACGGAAGGTAGGTTGTTTATTAGTAACTGACAATCAAGGCGACTGTGTGGGTATTGTAACAGAACGGGATATTATCGAACGAACGATTTGTGCACACCACAACCCAGAGCAAACACAAGTTTGTAACATCATGACTTCAGATATTAAAACAGTCCCTGCAAAAGCAAAGCTCGAAAAAGCAGTTGAAATCATGAACGAGCACAACATCAAAAAATTGCCTGTCCTTCAAGAGGGGGAGGTGGTTGGTATCATAACAGTAACAGATCTTTCACGAGCGTTGCCACAGTTAACAAAAAGGTCTATGGAGAACAAAATAAAGCCAATATGGGAAGAATAGCACAGTCCTTTAGACGTTTACCCAAATGATAGGTATATCATTGGGGACCTGTTTTTTATGCTTCCTTTGATTTTTTTCTTTCAACGCTTACATCCCCTTTCTGAGTTTTAATGCCAGTGCTCGGGCACGGTTTCCAACAACAAGGACTTTTGCGACGAGTTCCATTTCTTTTGCTTCTTCAGGGGTTGAGATTTGACCGACTATCATCATTTTTTATCACTCCTCAATCCTTACTTTGTCTGTTTTGTTTAAAAGGTGTTGTTGTACAGGTCTATCCCAGCATCTGTACAGTTGTAGCCATAAATAGAAAAGAAGGGAAATTTTAAGATTTTAGAGAGAGGTTTCGTATGGCTTTAATGCTGACATTAAGTCGACATTATACCAAATAAGCCTTGATGTATAAGGAGTAGTCCTCAAAACTCTTTTGATTAGTCACCCCGTCCATGACATAAATGTCATGGCTTTCCCCTCGAAGGGAAAAAACGCCTCTTGGCGTTTTACGTTTAAACATATCGGGCGATTCATCCCAAAGCTAAAGCTTTGGGTTTTCTCGCTCGGTTTTCAATAAAAAAGTTATTGTAACTTATTTATCTCCAAAAATATTTTCAATCATCCACTGAGGATCAAAGGGAATTTGGTCCTCATATCCTTGACCAACGCCGATGAACAATAAGGGTTTTCCAATAGTATACGCAACAGACAATGCACTCCCACCCTTAGCATCAGTATCCACTTTTGTCAGGATAACCCCGTCAATACCCACAATTTCATTAAATCGCTTTGCCTGCTCAACGGCATCATTTCCCGCGAGGGCATCGCCGACAAAGAGAATTAAATCTGGTTTTGCTACTCGCTTGATTTTTGCCATTTCATCCATAAGGTTGGTATTGGTTTGCATACGACCAGCGGTATCCAGTAACACCACGTCTTTGCGTTTTGCTTTTGCATGTTCAATGGCATCATAGGCAACAGCAGCGGGATCCGCGCCAGGACCATGTTTGATGATTTTTACCCCGACGTTTCCTGCGTGAATACTCAACTGTTCAATCGCACCTGCTCGGAAGGTATCTCCAGCAGCCATAACACAGGATTTCCCCCGTTTCTTTAGCAGGGTAGCAATTTTTGCAATAGATAAGGTCTTTCCACTACCATTGACACCAACAAACATGATAACAACAGGTTTTTTACTGGTGTCAATGACCTCATCAAAATCAATCTCACTTGCTTTCAAGACATGGGCAATGGCATTTTTGAGAACTTGTTCAACCATCTCTCCAATCTTTGACCGTTCAAAAGAGATGTGCCGCAATTCTTCTTTAATATCTTTTTTAATAGATTCGATAACAGAATACGCAACATCTGATTCTAACAGACCAACTTCAAGATCCCATAGCATTTCGTCAAGTTTTTCTTCACTAATGCCTCGTGTCGGTTTCTTTTCTCTTTTTACGACTTCTTCGATACTTTTTTTCGTCCGCAGGACATGTTGCAATTCCGTCTCAATGCTCGCTTCAATTTGTTTGTCAAGCTCTTCTTCACGTTTTTTCCGCTCTAGCGCAGATCGTTTTCTGCGTGCGTGTCGTGGCTCTTCAGCAGGTTTTTGAGGCAGTGCTTTTTTCTCCCCAATTGGTTCTTCCTTGGGAGGCATTGAAATGGGCGATTTAGGAGTGGCTGGTTGTGACTTCTGAACGGGTTGTTTCTCTGCTTCTCGTATTGGCCGTTCTTGTACTGGCACTGATTCCGCTGTCGGTTCTTCTGTTGTTGCTTCTTGAACCTCTGGTTTGGATGCTGATGGTTTGTAAGGATCTTTTTTTTCTTCTCTTTGCAATTCTCCTTCTAATTCTGCTTCGAGTTGTTCTTCAAATTTTTTGAGTTTTTTCTTCAAAAATTTAAACATTATCCATACCTAGTGAACTACCGGTTTTGTTCAGTAGCAAGCTTTTGTGCCTTCTCAGAAACTTCTTGTGCCTCCGTTTGTACTTGCTGAATCATCGATGACAATTTTTCTTGTGTTTGTTGCAATTGCTCTATCCGTTCATCAATTTTTTTCATAGCGTCCTCCGCGGTCTTTTCGGTGACAATACCACTACCGATATCAAACAATACTTTAGCTGGATCGGCGGCTTTTGCATACACAAAAGTACTCCCTCCAATAGGCATCACAAGCTCTGCATCTTTCTCCTGTTGTTGAAGATGATCGACCGTAATCTTTGCCTTCGCATAATCATTCATAGCTGCTTGCACATACGACATTTGAGTGTCTAATAGAGAAAGTTGTTCCTTATAATACTCAATTAACGCCATATATCTTGATAACTCTTCATCTTTCGTCATACTATTCCTCTATCTGCTGGTGTCACCACCAAATGAAGAAGGTATTATTAATGTATTTCTTTTATGACTCTACAAACAAATAGTTTTAAAGCCACATCGACATTTCATAGTGTAGATACGTACAGGAAGACGATATGGAAACACAATCACGCTGTATAACTGGAATTGAGGAATTGGATGCAGAATTAAATGGTGGCATTCCTACTGGCAGTACAGTTATCGTGGCAGGGTCAAGTGGCGTGGGGAAGACCACGACCTGCATGCAATTTTTGGCAAATGGAATCAAATTAGGAGAAAAGGGTGTCTTTTTTACTGCTTCTGAGCCTGTTGCACGACTTATCAATCACCTAGATGGGTATGATTTTTTTACGCAAAATCTTATCAACGAAGGAAAATTGAGCATTATTGACATTTGGAGCATTAGCGATCGCCTTGGACTCAATACTGAGCATTACTCAATTGAGGAGGCGAATGTCCTCTTTGAAGTCATACGAGATATTACCAAAGAACTTGATGCAAAACGATTGGTACTTGACTCTATTACTTCCCTCTGCTATCGCCTGCAAACGCGGGAGATGATCAGAGACTTTATCTTTAAATTAGGATCATTTATCGCTGCTATCAACTGTACAACGTTACTTACCTCAGAAGTACCGCCTCGCGTATTCAAATACTCTCAATACGACATTGAGGAGTTTATTGCCGATGGCATTATTTTTATTGGGGACATCGAACGGAAAGGAGATTTAGTCAGAACTCTGCAAGTGATTAAAATGCGGGGTACTGCTCATAATCGGACGAAATTTGCCATGACGCTTTCTTCAAAAAAAGGCGTTGGCTTATCGCCATTGTTAAAAGCATATGTCAGTCCAGAGCATCGACCAATGCCACTTGTTGAATCCTCTACTGGTTTTTTATAATCTCTTCTGTTAACTTTCTATAGGTGAGTGCAATCTCTTCTGCTTTCTGTTTGCTTTTTGATTCCGAGTATACTCTAAAAATAGGCTCTGTCCCCGATGGCCTCATGAGCACCCATCCCTCAGCAAGATATAGTTTGACACCATCTGTTTCATCAACTTCTTTGACCCGAGGATCGTCTTTGGTTTGCGCTACCAAGGTCTTCATAACTTTTTCTTTAATATTATCAGGACAAGCCATCTTTATTTTATAGACGTCATATTTTGGTATCTCGTCGATTAATTGAGATAACGGTTTGTGCTCTTTAGCCATAATTTCAAGAATTTTCGCAATAGACATGGCAGAATCTCGACAATATTGGAGCTCAGGAAAAATGAGGCCACCATTTTCTTCCCCTCCAAAGACTGCATTTTGTTCGATCATAACACGTGCCACTATGGGAGAACCGACTTTAGTATGGACTGCAACGCCGCCATTTTCTGCAACCACGTCGTCAAAACAACTGGAGGTAGTAACAGGAGTTACTACAACGCCGCCATGGTGTTTTTTGGTCTCATATTTACATCCTAACGCCAAGGTTTTATCTCCCCAAATATATGTGCCCTTCTCGTCAACAAAAATGGCGCGATCAGCATCGCCGTCTTGTGCAGCACCAAGATCTGCACCAACCTGAGGTACAGTCTTTATGAGTTCAGTAAGATTTTCAGGCAACGGCTCAGAATTATGACCTGGAAATAAGCCATCGGGCGCACAATATAACGGAACAATGTTGCATCCCAATTGTTTTAATAACGCTGGAGTAACAACACTTCCTGCTCCATTTCCACAGTCAAGCACGATATGAAACTTTTTCTTTTTAATGGCCGCGACATCAACCGTTGCTAAAATGCCTTTAATGTAGAGATCAATTGCTCCATCCCAAGAGGTGTGTTTTCCAACCTGCTTCCACGTTGCCAGGATAAACGATTTGGAAAAATAGATGCGTTCAATTTCTTCTTCCACATCTTTAGAAAACTCAGTTCCGTCAGCAGCTACTCCTTTAATACCATTAAAGTGTGGTGGATTATGAGATGCAGTAATAATGACTCCCGAATCAAACTTCTTTTCTCGTACCGTATATTGCAAGGTTGGTGTAGGAACCAGCCCCACATCAACAACATCACACCCTGTCGCAAGAAGTCCTGCCGCAATAGCATTTTTTAGCATATCATTTGAAAGTCGTGCGTCGGTACCAATGGCAACCTTTGGTCGTGTAGTCTTCTTCGTTAAATAGGTTCCCCATGCTTTTCCGATTCCGAGGGCAAGATCGGTGTTCATCTCTTCATTTACAACGCCTCGAATACCATTAGTCCCAAAGAGCTTTGTCAATCACAACACCCCAATAAAGATGATAACGGAGAACGGTAACAGTACAACGCCATAAATAGATTTTGTGTGCACCAAAAGAAGAGAACAAGCATCATGACGATTGTAAGGGATTTCCTATCTGTTTCTTTGGATACTCCTTTGGAATAGATTGCGTCCACTGCACATCCTGTTCCAGTGAGGTCTGTGCGTGAACGATTTCATTATCTCCAACAACTACTTTTTTTAACGTAGACGCTTGGCCTATTCGCACGTTTTCACCGATGACACAGTCATAAAGAGTAACTCCTTCTCCGATATGTACATTGTCATAAATGATGCTTGAATGCACTTGTGCATTTTTACCGATGATAACATGATTGCCCAGACAGGAATGGTGGAGATGACCGCCTACCTTACAATGTTCTCCCACATAGTTGTCTAATTTATGCTTACGCAACAGAAATTGATGTACCTCAAGATAACTACTAATTCTGCCGATATCCATCCAATATCCTTGAAGTACAAAACCATAGAATTTACCGGTATCGGTAATAATCTGAGGAAAGATCTCCTTTTCCATGGAGACGAGACGTCCCGTTTCAATGTACTCTAAGACTTCAGGCTCTAAGAGATAAGCGCCCGCATTAATCAAATTTGATGGTGCATCTTCAGGACGTGGTTTTTCAACAAAGCCTACAATCTTTCCGTCCTGTTGGGCATCAGCAACGCCAAATTCTGAAACATGTTCTACCGGCCACAGCGAAATGCTGGCAACCGCACCATGATTACGATGAAAACGTATCATCTCTGATAATGAAAGCGAACAAATGATGTCGGCATTCAACACAAAAAATCTTCCAGTAATATATTCCTCAGCAAATTTGACTGCCCCTGCTGTTCCCAACGGCGTAGGTTCATCGTTGACTATCAGCTCTCTTCCACAATCATGATCAGCAAAATACTCTTCGATCTGCCCTTTTCGATAATTAACCGCAAGAACTACTCTATCTACTTCTGGCGGTAGGGATTCAATAAGATATGAAATCATCGGTTTATTCAAAATAGGCAATAATGATTTTGCTCGAGTATACGTCAGTGGGCGTAAGCGGGTGCCAAATCCTCCTGCAAGAATAATTGCCTCCATATGGCGCCTTCTCCAGATAATATGTAGAGGATGAAGCCGGGGAACTCCTAATAAATGTTTCTCAGCCAATACTAAAAAAATTTGTAAACATTTAAATGAGAGAAATTCATTCTTACTGTGGAGTGGGATGCAAATCGAGGAAAGCAGGAAAGAAGATATAGTTAGCATATGTTTTATTTCACTCATCATCATTCTAGTTGCCGCCATTCATATCACCGGTTCGTTATGAACCGTCCGTTTTTTAGGGAAAAGCTTATAAAGAATTAGATAAGTATAGAAGTCGATTATATGGGAGCCATTATTTTCAAATCTGATGAAGAGCTGAGCAAAGCACTTCTGGGTAAAACAGGAGTCATCGCTTCCGATGAAGAATTAGCATTGCATATCATGCACCGATTCAATATCGACCGAGAGACATTGGAGACAATGCCTGCGTTTCAGCCCCATTTAAAACCCTTATTTTCTCCAGAAAAAGACAAATAGTGGGTGACCTAATAGCGTGCCCATATTTCAATGTTTTTACGAAATACATATAAGATATTTGCAGCTTTCAGGCAATGGAGGATTTTATGGCAGATGTCAGTAGGCTATATTCAGACAGAGCAGGAAAAATGAGAAAGTCAGAAATTCGTGAACTGCTCAAAGTTACCCAGGATCCTGAGATCATATCCTTTGCCGGAGGGCTACCAAATCCGCAATCATTTCCTATAGACGGCATCGAAAGCGTCATTGGTTCGGTGTTAAAACAACATGGAAAAACAGCACTTCAATATGGCACCACACAGGGTTTGCGAGAACTTCGTGAAAGCATTGCAGAACGATCCTGTAAAGATGGAATGAAGGTCACTGCTGATGACATCATTATTGTAAGTGGTTCTCAACAGGGCCTTGATACCGTAGGTAAGGTCTTTTTAAACCCTGGTGATACCGCGCTCGTTGGATTGCCTTCATATCTTGGAGGAATTAATGCATTTCGAAGCTATGAGAGCAATCTTGCAGGCATTCCTCTTGATGAAGACGGTATGAGAGTAGATATATTAGAAGAAAAAATCAAAACCTTACTCAAAAATGACATCCAACCCAAATTTATCTATGTCATTCCTACCTTTCAAAATCCCGCAGGCGTCATTATGCCTGAATCACGGAGAAAAAAGCTTGTCGATATTGCCAATGAATACGATTTGGTAATCGTAGAAGATGATCCTTATGAAAAACTACGATTTGACACCGACCACATCAAACCCATTAAAGCTTTTGACGATGAAGGGCGCGTGATCTTTATGTCAACATTCTCAAAAATCCTTTCTCCTGGTTTCAGACTGGCATGGGTTGTTGCATCAGATGAATTAAAACGCAAGATGATCATCTGTAAGCAGGCATTGGATTTGTGTACCAACACCTTTACGCAATTTATTGCTGATGAATTTATACGAAATGGCTCCCTAGATTTACACATCATGAAAATCTGTGAGATGTACAAACCAAAACGGGACATCATGATGAAGTCCATGGAGAACTATTTCCCTGAAGGATATGTATGTAATAGGCCGAAAGGAGGCATGTTTGCATGGGCAACCCTTCCTCAAGGGATTGATACCGAAACTATGTTTCTTGATTCCATTAAAGCAAAAGTTGCCTATGTTCATGGCAAAGCATTCCATGTTGATGGTGGTGGCGGACGATCTATGCGACTAAACTTTTCCTATTCTAGCAACGACCAAATTGAGGAGGGAATGAAACGACTAGGTACAGTGATACAAAAAAAGTTAGAAGAAAATAAAGTTGTGTTGTAGCGAGACATGATAACAAAAACAGTAGGTGTCTTTCTTCTGTGTACTTTGCTTTGTTGTAGTCTCTTCTCGGGATGTATTCTTGATCAACTTTTTGGTACTACCTTTTCCTGGACGTCGTGGGAATGTATCGATGACGAAGGGTTCCCCAGCATACTCCTTGATTGTTCGTGTTCAGGAACAGTAACCCTGGAACTGTATGATCCTGGTAACGCCCTTGTTGATAATGAATTCTTTCTTCGAGGGAATCATGAAGCCGTCTTGCATCTTGCAGCATTTCACAATCCGATAGCACCAGGCCACTATACACTTAAGGCATATGATAGTAATGACCAGAACATTTTCGAAAAAACATTTTCCTTTAACCAAGGCTCTCTTACCATTTCAAGCGTTGAGCCATATTGGTGGAAAGAAAAGGGATGGTCTGATACCTATTCTCTCATTGGGTTACAAATGACAGTACATAACACCGCAGACTCCCCAATCTATCCTTACACTATAGAAGCAACCGTTGATGAAAAGATCGTACATGGTCAGATATTGCCAACATCCATGCTGCAAGAAGAAAGTAACACTATTGATGCATATCTATATCTAGAAGACGCTTCGACATCAGAAATAATGACGCTTACCGTTACAGATAAAGAAGGCAATCTCTTGGGGAGCGGTGCGTTCCCCCTGCAAGTATCACAGGTCGTATCAACAACATCCTTTAACTGGGAATATGAAGGAACCCCTCGAAGAATCACGCTCCCGTATCCCCCCTTCCTGTATAACTACTATAGTTCCATCGACCGCAATGACATTCGCCATGAAGATTATGCATTGTATGTGTTTGATGAGTATGATGATAACTATCTCGAATTATTTGTTGACCAATTGCAGAGTGGTTTAGTCCAGAGTCAAAACATCAATGCTGTTACTTTTGCTGCATCCTTTGTCCAGCATCTTGATTACAAATTGGATAGCAAAACCAACGATTCATTTGAGTATCCACGATTTCCCATAGAAACACTCTTCAATGGTGAAGGTGGTGGCGATTGTGAAGATAAAGCAATTCTTTTAGCTGCCATTCTTGATCAAATGGGATATGAAGCAGCGTTGTTTCGCCTGACCGGCCACATGGCTGTTGGTGTTCAATTAGATGAAGATGCAACAGCATACGACTATTACATCGACAACTATTATTACATTGAGACAACCAATGAACGAAGTCCCTGTGGCTTTGTCCCGCAAGACTATCGAGATAAGCAAAATCTCAGCGTCTATGAAATTTCTTCTAGACCATTACTGCTGCAAAACTGGAAAAACGGAACGGTCTCTATTTTTAAACAAACTGAACTAGGTGATTTTGTGAAAGCAACAGTCATAGTGAAAAACATGGGCAGTGATGCTGCTGAAGACATCGTTATTAGAGCAGCATTCTATAACGAACAAGGAGTTGCTTTTTCATCAGAAACAACAAGCATTGCCACCTTACCGGCAGGAAGCAGAAAGAAGGTTGTTCTTCGTGCCGACATTCCTCCAAGCATTACAACTCAATTTAAAACACAAATCTACCTTGACAATGACCTTGTCGATGAACGAGAGACAGCATCATCGTTTCCCTAGAAGAGCAGATGAATGAAATGATATACTAATGCGATAAAGTAACATTTATAAACCATCATATTGGTAATGGTCATTGCTGGGCGTAGGTGGACGGTTGACGGCGGATATCGCTGAGGAAAGTCCTCCCTCACTCTGGATCGGGAAACCGTGCAAACGGTAGGGGCGAGAGTCCTTTCAGAGACGCAGAAACGACACAGCTTGTGGATAATGCAATGATACATCTGGTGTTGAGGTCTCCGCAAGATTTGGTGAAACGGTCAATCTGATCCCGGAGCAAGTCCAAACATTGAGATCAGTTATCCAGACTGCTCATAGGTAGGACGCATAGTAGAATACCGTTTAAAACAGAAGGAGGCTTACGGCCTACACCCAGCGTTAATAAATATTATTTTTTCTAGGTTTAAATGCAAGAGCCAATTCTCTTGTACGATAAATTGTTATTTCTTTCCTTGTTTTAAAATGAGTGTCGTCGCTCCAGATACCATCAGCTTTTGAAGCAAGACATAGAGCAATAAATGGTACATCATTTTTATCTTCAATAAGTGTTATTGCGGCATTAAAAAATTCTTCATATTCTTCTTTTGGTATAATTGTAATTTTTTCAAATAGTAAATTAAAAACGATGTCAAATTTATTAGAGTTAATTTTAGCCTTTTTGCATATCAATTCCTTATATTTCGAAATTTCTTTCAAGGAATGATCTGGTGTAATAAATTGAATTGACGGAGAAAAAATGATTCTTCTCGAAATTCCATTTTTAATAAGAGCGGAAAGTATGCTACTGGTATCTATTACTAATCTCATCAAACCAGACCATGTTTTTTTGCTATTTCACGTTTAATTTTCCTTCCAATTTCAAGAGCATCTTTTTCTGTTAATTCACTTTTTAAAAGAAGATTATCTATAAGTTCAAGTTTTCGCGCTTGCTCCCACATGGCCTGTCTGGCTATCTCAGTCCATTTAATTTCCTTGTGTTTTTTAATTATCTTGTGGAGTTCTTCAGGTATTGCAAGAGTCATATTTGTCATAATTATTACCTTAAGTAATATATGTATTTTTACGTATATAAGTTTTTCTACTTATTTTTGCTAATTAGAACTGTTGCTACTTCTGTCTTATAAAAATATAAAAAATCAAGTTTTTAGGTGTCTTAAAGAGGCTTACGGCCTACACCCAGCACCTTACTTTATTCAGTAGGTCTCCATCTGTATGCATCGTCATGATGCCCAAAATAATAAATTGTGACACTTTCTTCTGTATGATTTATATCAAAAATTAGTACAAAATGTGAATTGATATGAACTCTTGAAAAGTTTTGAAGCGGTGGGCGAAGATGTTTATATTCATGAGTTGGGTTTGATTGTATCTCTTGAATTTTTTTATATATCATGATTAATTGTTTTTTGTTCTTTTTGGTAAGTTTTTTAAAAATTTTATCTACAGAAAGCTTAATTTCAAGATTATACATCCAAGCCATACCTCTTGGCGAAATCATCTACACGAATACTTTTTTCTTTTTTAATTTTCTTTATCTTTTCAATAAATTCTGGTTTAAGTTCGGGCTCATTTTCGTATTCAACATATTTCTTTATGATATATTCAATTGTTTCGCTTTTATCTTTTAGATCGTATTTGGCTTTAACGATATTTAAAACACGATTGATATTCTCATTTAATTTTATTAATGCCTGGGTCATAATTAGTTCACCTAAGTATATATTAGTTTAACTAATTTATATAATTTTCTATAAAATCTAAATTTTTAACCTTTTTTTTACTTCGTCTAAAGTAAGATATTTACCTTTTTTGATATCCTCTCTAGCCCTTTGTATATCTTTAATTGTCTTTTCATTGAGTTCTAATTCGTCTTCGTTCATCATTCTTAGATATAACTTCTACATTTAATATATGTACTTCTGTCATACAAATTCATAAAAATTCGTGTTTTTTCCCGTTGCAAGGAGGCTTACGGCCTACACCCAGCTGCCAACAGGAGAAAAACACGAAGTTGTTAGCCGGGATCTGTTTATTTATTAAAAACTGAGTTAAAAAGTTTATTAACTCCAATTTCACCTATAATAATTTCCTAATTTATCATCTATTTCTACCGCAATTTTTGTCATCTGTTTAAATATTCTATCTATATCCTCTTTGATTTCCTCTATACTTTTTTGTAAACTTCCAGAACGTAATCTATATTTATTATATTCTTTTATAACCAAACCAGTAGAAATAAAACTGTTTAAATGGTGAACAATGGCACCTCGTGATAAAGCCAATTCTCTGGCTATGTCCTCACTACTGATACCTTCATCATTTCCGCATGCTTCTTTTACAAGCAACCTAAATATTTTTCCTGCCGAATCCTGTTTATCTCTAAGTGAAAAATATCCAAAGGATTTACATATAAAATCAATATCCTCATTAATATCCCCGGGTGCTGGTGAATTTATCTTTTTTACTAAAACCGTTCGTGCCATAAATATCAATAATGATTGCCGATTATATAAATTTTTCTTAAAAATACTTTATTTTGTTTGCTTTAAATAATCAAAAACATAAAGTTTATATATATGATTTTATATTACAACTTTGTTTGCTTTAAATAAACAAAAATATATTATGTAAAAAGGAGGTGAATAATATGGCAATAAGAAAAGAAAAAAAAGATAAACTGGCAATACGACCTGAAGAAAAAGGTGAAATTACAACAAGGAGACCATATGACTTGTGGGCAGATATGGACCGGTTGTTTGATAGTTTCAGGTCAGATTTTGACGACCTTTTTCGACCGTGGGGACAAAGAACTGGACCATTGACAACTTTGGCTCAACGAAGAACTCCACCAATGGACGTTGCAGATATGGGCGACCATTATGAAATGCGTTTTGAAATGCCAGGAATTCCTAAAGACAAAGTAAACATTGAAGTCACACCAAATGGTGTTGAAATAAAAGCCGATTATGATGATAGCAAAGAACAAAAAGGAAAAAACTGGCTACGCCGAGAATGCAGCAGTATGAGTTTCCATAGAGCACTTGAACTTCCAGAGGAATTAAAAACAGATAACGTTGAAGCAGAATTAAAAGATGGCGTATTAACAGTAAATCTACCTAAAGTTGAACCAAAACCTGAATATAAAGCCAAAAAGGTTCAAATAAAATAAGATTTTGCATCCCGTCCACCGCCCTCTTTTTTTATTTTTTTAGAATAGTTTCTATAAGGAGAAAACTACGACTTTTTAGCGGTAAAATAGCGTTCAAAATTTTACCGTTAACAGATAAAAATTGGGCAGATGTTCCTTGCCTCATCTTGCCATCAAGGAGATTTTTATCGAACTCGTATAAAAACCGGGTTCTGCGACAGTTATAGACATATGTTACGGCCTACACCCAGCACACCAGCATTACAGTTAAACTCCTTCTGGAAGGAATGGTTCCTCTTCATAAGAGGTCTTGAGCTCTTCCTTAATGACATCAGCAAGTCGACGGATACCTTCACGAATGGTCTTATCGTCAGAATACGAGAAGTTAAGCCGCATGGAGTTGTAATTTTTTCCCTCAGGATAAAAGGCATCTCCTACGACATAGGCAATCTTTTTTGCGATTGCTTTTTGAAACATAAATCGCGTATCAATATGCTTAGGCAGCGTGACCCAGAGAAACATACCGCCCCGAGGCATGGTCCACTTTACACCCTTGGGAAAATGCTTCTTTATTTCTTCCACCATAATGTCCCGCTTTCGTTTATAGAGAGTACGTATCTGGTTAACTTGAGTGTCAAGGTGTCCTCGACGCATATATTCATAGGCAACATATTGCGAAAAGACATTTGTACATAGATCGTTGGCTTGTTTTGCAAGTGTCAACTTTTCAAGTATCTCCTTTGAAGCAATGATCCATCCTAATCGGAAACCGGGTGCAAGAATCTTTGAAAATGTACCGATATAGACAACGCGACCTTTTGTGTCAAATGATTTGATGGGGGGAAGGAGTTTTCCTTCAAAAATGAGTTCACCGTAGGGATCATCCTCAATTATTAAAAAATCATATTCAGATGCGATAGAGAGCAGCTCTCTCCTGTGAGAAAGGGACATGGTTTCTCCGGAAGGATTTTGATTTGTTGGCACGCTATACAAAAATTTAGGATGGATTCCGGTGCGTCGGAGACGTTCAATATTTCTCCGAAGGGAATCGACATCAATTCCTTCATCATTCATAGGAATTGATTCGCAGTTTGCTTCATAAGCAGAAAATGCCTGGATGGCACCAAGATATGCGGGAACACAGGTAAGGTAGGTATCTCCAGGATCTAAAAAGGTGAGCGCGGTTAGAGACAATGCCTGTTGAGCACCACTGGTGATCAACACATCGTGTGCGTCACAGGCGATATTCATTTTTGCGTTCATTCTTTTGGCAATGGATCCCCTCAATAAGGTAAGCCCCTCAGTTGCACCATATTGAAGCGCATTTTTAATATCCTTTTTAAAGATGGTTTCAATACAATCATGAATAATATCATCAGGAAATGCTTCAGGACTGGGTAATCCTCCAGCAAATGAAATCATACCAGGAACTTGTGTAATTTTGAGTAATTCTCTAATTTCAGAGGCGCGAAAATTTTTCGCTCGTTTTGCCAATAATCGTTCAACATTTACAACCATGTATACTCCCACGAGGGAAACAGAGGGGGTCTTATTAAGTTTAGTGTAGAATTTCGTTCAGCATAACAAAGTTTATAGTATGATAAAAAATTATATTTTTAAAATTTTAAAAATAGGGGAAGTATATATGGCTATAACAAAGAAAGAGATGTTTCTTAAATTAAAACGATTTAATCTTATGATGTTTGCTATTCACATCTTTCAAGTATTTTTGATGCTCTATTTCAGTAACAATTTTTCATTACCAGTTACCTATTCGGCCCCCACCTATGATCCTGTTACTACAACGATAGTCCCTGTTGCTGAAACCATTGGTGAAATCAAACTAGCACCATTAGTCGCACTCTTTATGTTTATTTCCGCTGCAGCACATCTTTTAATTGGCACTTTTCTGTACAATCGATACAAAAACCATCTAAAAAATCACATGAATCCCTATCGATGGTACGAGTATTCCTTAAGCGCATCATTAATGATTGTACTTATTGCAATGCTAACGACCATCTACGACATTGGCACCTTACTTGCGCTCTTTGTGTTAACTGCAGTGATGAACTTAATGGGACTGATGATGGAAGTGCATAATCAGACTACAAAAAAAACAAAGTGGGTCTCCTATTACATTGGATGTCTTGCCGGAATCGTCCCTTGGATTGTGATTTTTATTCCGTTGATTGCCGCAGAAAGTGTTCCTGATTTTGTCATTGCCATTTTTATTACAATTGCTCTTTTCTTCAATCTGTTTGCCGTCAATATGGTGTTACAATACAAAAAAATCGGGAAATGGAACGACTATCTCTACGGAGAAAAGATGTACATCGTCTTAAGTTTAGTGGCAAAATCTGCGCTCGCCTGGCAGGTATTTGCTGGTACATTACGGCCAATATAACTAGAAAGAGGTTCTCATTCGATACTTTAATAATAGCATTGGATGTTTTTTGCTTGTGAGAAAAATCACCTGGAGAATTATCAACATATTGCTTTATGTGTACGCAGCGTACCAACATATACGCCGTGCATTTTTTTCAGTACTCAGACCGAAACATGCAGTGAAGATTTTTTGCATAGGCTACCCGAAAACTGGTACGACTTCATTATATAAAGCGCTCAAGATGTTAGGATATCGAACCTCACGTATTCCCTTTGGACGGGTCTATAGACGTAAAGGACCACAACAATATATTCAGCTATTAACACGATGCAATTACGATGCGTTTGTTGATTACCCCTTATACAAGGAAGGCTTATACCAACTTATCGACAGCACGTTTCCCAACAGTAAATTCATCTTAACAATTCGAGATAGTGACTCCTTTGCCAAAAGTTTTGTGAATTTTTATAAAGAGTCTACGTGGGATCTGGAGATTATCAATGAGGAACAATTACGACACTTACGACAAACGTATGAAGCCCACAACGAAGAGGTACAAACCTACTTTAAAGCAAAGCCATCTCAGCTTCTATTCATAAATATCATCGAGGGGGACGGATGGGAGAAGCTGTGCCCGTTTTTGGATAAGCCCATTCCTTCCAAACCATTTCCCCATAAAAATAAAGGTAAATATCGTGATTAGAGGAAAAGGAAATGACCGAACCAAAAGTAACTGTAACCTTTTATCCCATTGGATTACCACCTGCCCCTCTGAGTTGTGAAGTAGCCAGAAGTGTACGGCGAAAAATGAGAGGGTTGATGTACCGAGAGTCATTGGGAAAAAATAAAGGAATGTTGTTTCCCTTCATCGTTTCGTGGTATCGAGGTTTTTGGATGAAAAATGTCCTCATCCCACTTGATATTATTTTTATCAATAAACATCTACAAGTTATCACTATCTATGAGGCTGCAGTCGATCATCGTGTATTGCCAAAGACGTATTGGAGCCGTAGATTCTGTAAATATGTTGTAGAATGTAACAGAGGTTTTTGTAAAGAATATGGCATATCATCTGGAACGGACGTACAGATCAAGAAATAGACAAGAACAAAATAAAAAAGAGGATTGTGCAGGATTTTTTAAATCCTGCAATTATTGTTTGTTTGCTTTAGACTTCTTCTATTCCAATGAGTATATCTTCCGTTACCGCATCTTCGTGGCCGTTAGCATCTGTAACGGTCAATGTTACTGTGTAGGTGCCATTAACAGCATATTGGTGGGTAGCGTTCTGGTCATATGAATAGTTTCCATCTCCGAAATTCCAAGTCCAATTCTCAATAGTCGAAGTACCTGCCGTCGAGTTATCCATGAAGTCGATAGGAATGTTAGTTGTTATGTTTACCATTGGGTCGTAGATAAACCCAGCCGTTGGTGGTACTGATGGTGTGCCAACAGTGACTGTTTTTGTTTCTGTTGCAGTTGCGCCACCATCATCATCAACAGTCAATGTAACCGAATAGGTTTTATTATCCTCGGTATAGGTATGTACCGGATTTGTGTCATAGGATGTATTTCCATCACCGAAATCCCAAGCCCAAAAGGTAATATTACCATCAGTATCAACAGAAAGATCTTCAAACATTACTGTAGTATTTTCCACAGTATACGTAAAATCTGCTGTCGGCTCGATGTTTTCTGGTTCTTCTACCGGCGTTTCAGTCACACATCCACTTAATAGACCAGCAAGTACCGCCATACTTACTAATACAATGAGTAGTTTTTTCTTCAAGTTTCTCTCCTCCATCTCTCAATAGAATATATAGAGACATATACTCTATGTAGATAGGGTGCAATGTCTGGGAGGCTATATATTTTTTTCGGATTTTTTTCACTTTGTTATTCTATCGGGACAGATTTATATACCATTACAGTCAGATAATACTCTGGGTGAGATGCAATACCAAACAAACAGAGAAAAGATCACGGAATGCAATCTAATGCCCCTACAAAACATATGAAAACGAAGAAAAAAACACGGTATTGTTCTTTTGGCTTCATCGTCGGCGACTACAATTAATGAACGCATCATTATTTTTACGTTCACCGGTAGATAGTATATCACTTTTTTTAATGAATAATTTTATAATTAGCATTTCTATTATGGTATCGGGTGCCTAATCCTATTGTGGAGGGTTGATTTTGACGACGATCACCGCACATGACTTAGCAAAGAAACAAAAAGAAATCTCCGTTGCCGAGTTTTTTGAACGAAACAAACATATTTTGGGATTTGGCAACCCCACGAGAGCATTAATTACCAGTGTAAAAGAAGCAGTAGATAATGCTCTTGATGCTTGTGAAGAGGTAAGCATTCTTCCCGACATCCATGTAGAAATCAGGAATCATGAAGATAATGAGTGTAGAATTATTATTGAAGATAACGGGCCCGGCATTGTCAAAAATCAAATTCCCCACATTTTTGGTCGATTACTTTATGGTTCTCGATTTCATGCAATTCGGCAAAGTAGAGGGCAACAAGGCATCGGTATTTCTGCAGTCGTCTTATACGGTCAGCTGACTACGGGGAAGCATGCAACGGTCACCTCAAAAATCGAAGCGGATAGGCCTGCTGTTGTCCTGGAACTTGCAATCGACACGAACAAAAACCGTGCAGAAGTTATCAATCGAGATCTTGTTCATTGGGAACAACCAACAGGAACAAGGGTAGAAATCAGCATTGTTGCTGATTATAAACGAGGGAAGCGATTTGTCTACGAGTATCTACAGAGTACCTCTATTGTTAATCCCCACGCCCAAATTACCTATAAAGAGCCTGATGGAACCGAGCATCTCTTCGAGCGGACATCAGAAACATTGCCACGAAAATCTGTTGAAATCAAGCCGCATCCCTATGGAGTTGAATTGGGGACTCTAATCAAGTTAGGAAAACTTACCAAGAGTAGAAAATTATCCTCGTTTTTAAAATCAGAATTTAGTAGCATGGGGGATAGAACCACCAAAGCAGTTATTGAAACGGCAGGCTTGGATCGAACAACTGACCCAAAAAAGATGTCTCGTGAAGAATTTTTGGCGTTGCATAAAGCATTTAAAAAGGTAAAGATTATGGCCCCGTCAACAGAATGTCTATCACCTATCGGGGAAACTCTTATTCGTCGAAGTTTAAAGCATGAAACAATGGAAATTTCTCCTGAATTTATTGTTACCGCATCTCGACTGCCTTCCGTATTCTCGGGCTGCCCCTTTCAAGTAGAAGTAGGATTGGTGTATGGCGGTAATTTGCCCAAAGAGGGGCAGGTGAAATTGATGCGATTTGCCAATCGAGTTCCTCTACTTTATCAACAAGGCGATTGTGTAACTACCGCCGCGATTTCTTCCATCGATTGGCGACGATATGGCCTTGACCAGCCCAATGGCAAGGGCATTCCAAGTGGACCTGCCATTCTACTAACTCACATCTCATCAACACTTATTCCGTTTACCTCAGAAAGCAAAGAAGCAATCGCAGACATACCGGAAATTGAATCAGAAATTAAACTTGCTTTTCGAGAATGCGCTAGAAAAGTGCAACATCATATTCGTAAAAAGGAACGGCGGGTCAAAACACGAGAAAAATTTGATCTTATCACTAAAATTTTACCAGAAATTGCAAAAAAGTCGTCCCATATGCTCAATAAACCTGCCCCCCCACTGGAAGCCGTTATCACTAAAATTATGGACGTGGTATGGATTGAAGATGTCATTGAATATGAAAAGGTTACCCGAGGACCGGTGCAAACAACGCTTACTACGGAAGAGCAGAAAGCAGAAGAAGGAGTAATTACGAAAAGTCAGATTTTAGTCGTGAACTACAAACGATCTCCGCAGAAATTCAATCTCTACGCATTGATTCCTCAAGATGCTGTTGTTGGTGAGGTTACCCCAAAACCAACAAAAATTACAGAGCATTACATCAAATGGAGTCTTGATACTATCCAACCGGCAAAAAAGATTGATCTTTCATTTGAACTGGCGGGGCTTAACAAAGGGGATTTTGATGAAAATGACTTGTACATCGAGCATATCAACCCGGGGTATGTCATTGGTGCCGATAAGTGGGAAGGTGAGTAGATAATGGCAAAGGATTATAGCGGCGTTATCGTAAAAATTGATGCAATCGCAGAAAAGATATATGACGATCTGCAACAAACCAACATCCCCTTTCTTCAATTATCGACGCGGACCAAGGCAAATATCAAATTTGATGAGAAACTTAATGTATGGAAATACGGGGAAAATACCACCGAGCGGTCCGCAAAATCCCTTGACGGCGCCTATATGCTGCTTCGTACCATGTACATGGTTGATTTTGTTAAAGATATGATTAATGCAAACAAGTCATCGACACTCAGGGAAATGTATTACATCTCAGAGGGGTGGGACCTTGCAAAGTTTAGTTCGCAGCCGGAATCTGATTCATTGGCAGAAGATCTTGAGGTCATTACCCACTGCATGCGAGAGGATTTTAAACTGAGGCCTGAAGAGGATGGGGCACGAGTAATTGGGAATGTTACCATAGAAGAAATAACCAGAAACAAAACAAAAAAGAAGATTCATTGTCAGGATGATGTTGGAGATTCAGGGTATACGATTCCCTACAACGTCGAACCCGAGAAAATTACCTTCAAAGGTGCCGATGCCGACTACATCATGGCCATAGAGACAGGTGGTATGTTTGATCGATTAGTAGAAAATGAATTTGATACTTCTCACCGTGCGATTCTCGTTCATCTCAAAGGACAACCTGCCAGGTCAACAAGACGCTTTATGAAACGACTAAGCGAAGAGCACAAGCTTCCAGTACTGGTCTTTACCGATTGTGATCCTTGGAGTTATCGTATCTTTGCCAGTGTTGCCTATGGTGCCATTAAAACAGCACATATCTCTGAATATCTGGCGATTCCTGAAGCCCAATATCTTGGGGTAACCCCTTCAGATATCGAAAATTATGATCTTCCTACTGACAAACTCACAAAAGAAGATATTAGTGCGCTAAAAAGTGAACTTTCCGACCCCCGATTCCAGGAATCATTTTGGAAAAATGAAATCAAGCTTCAACTCAGTTTAGGAAAAAAATCAGAACAACAGGCCTTAGCAAAATATGGCTTAGATTACGTTACTGATGCGTATCTTCCTGAAAAGCTGACAGAAATGGGTATGATGAAAAAATAACAGAGCTTAGTCTTCTTTTACCCACAACTCGCCTGGCGGGACCATTAATGATCGCACTCTGACCATTGTATGGCCGTCGATGGTAACAGTAGTCTTGCTAAAAATGCCCCCTCCTACCCCTTGTGGATGAGTATATTCATAGACCCGTTTACCATCGATAAACTCAGGTTTCGGTCGCTCTGCTTCGATTCGTTTGTCTTTCACCATTTTATAATGCATATGCGCAAGTAAGTCTATACCAATAAATAATGCAAAGATAACACTTAAGAAAACGACCCACGTCTCAAGAGTAACAAGCGCCCATGCAGGACCAAAATCCATAAAGACAATACCCAGAGCAACAACAGCTACCCAAAGCACACACAAGACCGCGATGAGAAGAAATACTTTCGTCAATTTAATATAACGAGCACTCAGTGCATATTCTTCCTTTTGTAACGCTTTCACATCGTCCGCCATGTTCGTTCTGATATAATGTATTGACGTTCTATGCTTTTAAAATTTTCTATTTATTGTTTTTTAAAAAAATCAAGCAATTTTTCTAATGATCTCCCCCGATGGGAGAACTGATTTTTCTCTTTGGTGCCCATCTGAGCAAAGGTTCTCGTGTCCCCTTGAGGAATAAAAACTGGATCATAGCCAAACCCTTGAGTTCCTTGTTCTCCCAAGGAAACCGTTCCCTGGCATTCTCCGATAAAGAGGCGTGGCTGGGCATGCGGTTCTGTATAGGCGAACACGGATCGGAATGTTGCACCTCGCTTTGCTGTTGGTACTCCTTGCAGTAACCGCAAAATACCTTGCAGACCTAGTGTATGGTAGACATAGGAAGAATACACGCCAGGAAAGCCGTGCAACGCATCAATAAAAATGCCTGCATCCTCGAGAATGAAGGGATGGTTCACCTGCTGCCGAACATGATCAACTCCAAACTGTGCAACCTCTTCTAACGTAGCAGCTTGAAGCTCAGGATAGCCTATATCTTTTTGGACAACGTCAATACCAACAGATGCAAATCGCTCTTGCGCCTCAGTAAGTTTTCCTTTGTTGCTAGTAATGAAATAGAGTGTTTTCATCGATATCGTCCTCGCTTTACAATCTCTTCTATTTTCTTAACAACGGCAGCCGCATCATCATGTAACTCGTTTTTATACCCATCGAGTACATAGTTGAAACAGCAAGCATAGCGAGAATGAGTCGAGGCAATAGCTTCCATCAAGACATGTAAATCAACACCTTTTGCCTCAAGTTCACCATTTTTTTCACCCAATCCAAAATCAATGAAATGAACACGATCATCAAGTAATATCATATTCGATGTAGTAATGTCGCCATGAATAATGTCATGGTTATGCAGACGTGCAATGCTTTCACCAATATGTTCGCACAATTTCCTTCGACCCTCTTGAGTAAGTGAATTGAAGATATCTTTAACCCTCTTGCCATTAAGGTACTCCATCGTAATGATGCCTTGTTCTATATCAATATCATAAATGATTGGCACTGACACACCATGCATCCGTGCTTCGGCAATCAACTTTGCTTCTTCTTTTGTTCTTGCTGCAATCAATCGGTCATCGATCTGTTTGATACGATAGGTTTTTTTTATCCGTTTTTTCTGTACAGCGGGTCGTTCCATATGGTCGGTGAGCTGAATCTCTGCCTCTGCACCTCGATATAAAACTCTACGACTAGTCACGCCAGGTCACCTCCACCATGTCAGTCCTAAACCGTTGATCGATAATGCTTTCTTTGATGGACATACGAACGCCGCTCTTGTGCATCAACACACCTAACCACGCAATCATGGCACCATTGTCAACACAGAGATTCTTTGCGGGTACGAAAAATCGTGCACCTCTCTCTGTTGCCATGGTCTCAACCATGCCTTGCAATCGGGCATTACTGGCCACACCACCCCCCAGCAATACCTCATGTTTTTCGGTGTGAGCCATTGCCCGCTCAGTAACTTCGGTGAGTGCGGCAAAAGCTGTTTCCTGAATTGAATAGCATATATCTTCGATACGTCTCTTCTGTCTGGCATAATGTTCTGCGGCAGTCAGCAGCCCTGAGAACGCAACATCCATTCCTTTTATAGAATAGGGGAGATCAAAATACTGGGTTCCTTGTCGTGCTAGCTGTTCAATTTTTGGACCGCATGGAAACTCCATGTCTTGTGATCGGCCAAATTTGTCTAAACAATTACCAATGCCAATGTCTAAGGTTTCACCAAATACTCGATAGCGACCCTCAGCAAAGGCAATGACTTGCGTGTTTGCACCTGAAGTGTATAACAAAACGGGATCAGTGCACTCAGGTATGGTTCCCCGACCAATTTCTAGGTGAGCAACACAATGATTAACACCAATAAGCGGTTTTTCTAGGGAAAGGGAAAGGGCTCGTGCGGCAGTGGCTGCCGTTCGTAAACATGGTCCAAGTCCTGGACCACGGGAGAATGCGATTAAATCAATCTCTGAAGAACGAACCTTTGCTTGTTGGAGGGATGCCTTGAGAATATCTGCAAGATGTAATGCATGGTGATTTGCTGCTTCTCGCGGGTGAATGCCTCCCTTTTCAGGTCGATAAATCTTAATAAGATTAGAACGAATGGTACAGGTACCCTGCTGATCGTCAATAATGCCAATCCCAATTGAATGGGCAGTGCCTTCGATGCCAAGACAAATCATACTACATGCTGGTAAGAAAGAGACGTATAAAAGAAATGTGGTCGTCACCATTTATGGTTTTTTAGGATATCCTATGGGAAGAATAACGACGGGTTTAAAAACAGCAGGAATGCTAAGTATATCGTACAGAAAATCAATTTCAGCAGGTGTGTAGGTGAGGGTTACAAGGCTTTCTTGTTCAGCAGCAAGAAGAATGTACGCAATCGATAGCCAAGTAGATTCTAACCAGTAAGGTTTATTGCTTTCTCCAATAATCACGACAAGGCAGGGAGCATCAGTAAGAAACGATTTTGTTAACGAAATGTGCTTTGAATCCATCCAGTCCTTAAACCACTCCGGAGATTTTTGGTAGTGGGCCTGATCAACGCGCTCGCACTGTGTTCGAATTTGTTCTTTAAGCACGGGATCCTTAACCATAACATAGGCATAGGGTTTTTGGTTTGCTCCTGAGGGGGCATAGGTCCCTGCTGAAAGAACACGTTGAAGGATTTTATCAGATATCGCTGTAGCAGAAAATGATCTCGTACTCCGTCGATTTTTCATAATCTTGTAGATATCCATGGTACGCAGGTACGTCATATTACGTTCTTTTATAAAACTTTTATAAAACCTGTATAGAACAAGAGTTACCTGAAAATACCAATAGTTGTCACTAATTCATCAATCTTCCAGGTTTTTACCAATTTTCCTGTTGGGTTTGCTACAAAAATAAGTTTTTTCGATCTTGTCTCTCCTTTAATGTAAGCATGCCATTTGTTGAGTGCTTGTGCGTTCATCTCATCAATATGAATTTCAGTAGTAATTCTATCTTCAACTGCCAAATCGAGTTCCTTTCTCATAGATTGAATACGACGGACAATCTCTCGAGCCAAACCCTCTGCTTCAAGTTCAGGCGTAAGAGTAGTATCAAGAAAGAGCATCATATCCTCTGCTTCTTCGTAGGCAAAATGATCTTTTATTTCTTCAACAATCTCAAAATCATCGTGTGTTAAGGTGATAGATTCGCCATCCAGCATGATGACAATCTTTTTGTGTTTCTTTAGATCATCATATAGCTGGTGGGCGTCATGTTTCTGAATTTCAGCAACAACCGCCTTTGCTTTATCCTTTAGTTTTGGACCGAGATGCGCATGATTCGGTTTCACGGTTTTGGTCATAAATGCATGTGTATTCCTGGCAAATGAAATGGATTTAACATTTATTTCTTCGTTGAGAAGATCAAGGAGCTTGTGAATGGAAATCTCAATATCCTTGTGGCATACAATGGTTGCATTCTTAAGAGGGCAGCGAACCTTAATACCAATTTTTGAGCGAAGTGCTCTGCCACTTTCCACAAGCGTTCGTATACGAACCATTCCTTGTTCAAGCGCGTCATCAATACCAGTTGCCTCTGACTGCACGTAATCACAAAGATGAACACTCTCAGGCATATCTGTAGTTTTGAGATTTTGATAGATTTCTTCTGTAATGAAGGGGATAAACGGTGCAAGGATTTTTGAAAGCCCAAGAAATACGTCGTACATCGTTGCATAGCCTGCCAGTTTATCAGATGTTTTTTCTTCAACCCAAAGTCGCTTTCGTGATCGGCGAAGATACCAATTGCTAAAATCCTCAACAATGAAACTTTCGATTGCTCGTGCTGCCTTATGGATGTCAAAGGCTTTCATGTGGGTTTTGACTTCTGCCAATACGCGGTTGAATCGACTGATTACCCATTTATCCAGCGGCTGCCGCTGTGCAAGGGGCATGATGTCTGTTACAGGGTCAAATGTGTCTAATGCTGCATAGGTCGCAAAGAAATTATATGAATTCCATAACGTGAGAATGAATTTTCCCAACGTTTCTTTGACTGCTTCTTCATAGAACCGGGTCGACATCCACGGAGCATTAGCAGAGATAAGATACCATCGAAGAGCATCTGCCCCTTCATGATCTAAAATGATCATGGGATCAACATAGTTCCGTTTACTTTTACTCATTTTTTGATTATCTTTATCTAGGACAAGACCAAGAGTGAGGACAGTTTTATAGGAACTTTTACCAAATAAGACTGTTGACGTCGCAAGCAGAGAATAAAACCATCCGCGGGTTTGATCAAGCGCCTCACAAATAAAATCAACAGGGAAATTATCCTTGAATTTCTGCGTATGATCAAAGGGATAATGCCATTGAGCAAAATAGGCAGAGCCAGAATCATACCAACAATCAATCACCTCTTTTTCTCGGTTCATAGGTGCATGACACTGTGGGCACTGAACCTTCAATTCATCGACCAAAGGTTTGTGTAAGTCGTAGGTTTCAGGAAAATCTTCGGAAAGACCTCGCAATTCCTCAACACTACCAACACACACTTGATAGTTACACTTTTTATTTGTACACGTCCAAATAGGTAATGGTGTTCCCCAGTAGCGATCGCGAGACAATGCCCAATCTTTGACATCGCGAATAAAATCGCCAAATCGGCCTTGTTGCAGATGCTTAGGATACCAGTTAATCTGATTGTTATTGTTGATGAGATTATCTTGGACGTTAGACATGGCAATAAACCAAGATTCCATGGCATAGTACAGCAAGGGAGAATCACAACGCCAGCAGAAGGGATATTCGTGTTCATAATCACGGACTCCTTCAAGCAACTCTTTCTGTTCAAGATGACTAATAATCAGAGGATCCGCATCTTTCACAAACTTTCCTTTGTAGGGAGATACCTCTTCAGAGAAAGTGCCGTCAAGATTGACTAATTGCACCACCGGAAGGTCGTATTGCTTGCCCACATTGTAATCGTCTTCACCAAATGCAGGAGCAATATGCACAATGCCTGTTCCGTCTTCCATCGTCACAAAATCAGCAAGCACCACATACCATGCTTTCTTGTCTGGTTTGGCATACGGAAATAACGGTTTGTATTCGATATGCTCTAAATCCTTTCCGGGAAAACCATCAATGATTTTATATTCTTGGCCTTTTAGCAATACTGGTACACGCTCTTCTGCCAAAATGAGAACCTGCCCTTTGTACTGGATCTTAACATAGGTTTCTTTGGGATGAACCGCAAGAGCAACGTTGGAAAGAAGGGTCCAAGGTGTTGTTGTCCACGCCAGGAAATATGCATCCTCTTTCTTCAGTTTAAATTTGACAAAAATGGATGGCTCTTCTACCGTTTTGTATCCTTGCGCAATTTCATGGGCCGATAACACTGTCCCACAACGGGGACAGTACGGCACAACCTTGTGACCTTTGTAGAGTAATTGCTTTTCCCACGCTTGTTTTAATGACCACCACACTGATTCAATGTACTCATTTTTGAAAGTGATGTAGGGATTATCCATATCAACCCAAAATGCAATGCGCTCAGTCATCTCTACCCATGCACGTTCATATTTGAGCGTGCTTTTTTTACATGCTTCATTAAATTTTGCCACACCATATTGTTCAATTGATTGCTTGTCTTCTAGCCCCAGTTGCTTTTCTACCTCAATCTCAACAGGAAGTCCATGGGTGTCCCACCCTGCCTTTCTAAGAATATAGTGCCCATTCATGGCTTGGTACCGCAGATTCAAATCCTTCATGACCCTAGTGAGTACATGACCAGGATGAGGCATACCATTAGCTGTGGGGGGGCCTTCCAAAAAAACATAGGGCGTACATTCTTTGCGCTGGTCAATAGACTTTTTGAAAATATGGTTTTTTTTCCAGAATGCAAGAATGCGCTCTTCTACGCTCTTTGGATGATATTTCTGGGGAGGCGAGATAATCATGTAGTTATACACCTGCTGAAACGACAGGTAATGGGAGATGCCTCATAAAACCATTTCCATCATTTCCATCAATACTTTCTGACATCATCTGCTTTCATGACTTCGCGAAGCAGTGAGGTAGCATAGGATCCTTTCGGTAACGAGAAAGCCAGCGTAAGAGCATGTTTCCCTTCATGAAGATCATCCTCTACAAGATCATATTCAAAAGAATCTACGCGTGCTAACAGCGGACGACGTAAACCAGAGGAAGAGATAAAGGGAATTTCAGGAATAATAAAATCCCGAGGGTCGATCTGTTCTTCCCCAATAACCCTTTGTTCAATCTCACCCATTTCACCTTCTGAAAAGACAGAGTCACTTCCAAAAAGAATACCGCTAACCAGAGCTTTTCCTTGAGAAAGTTGTGCATTTACCTTAGCAGCATTACGTTCAGTGACGGGAATCAGTTCATTGGTAATGATCCCTTTTCGCATAGGAAGAACCACATCGCCAGGAAGCGCCTTGTTGAGTGGAAGGTTCTGGCGAATACGCTCGCTCAGCATTTTATTAAACAGATAGGCCTGATAGGCATAAATGAACATCGTCAGAAGATTCTTGGGAAGCTCTTTCAGCGCGCTGACAAAGTCATAAGGATTATGCACCAAAATATTGAGCATCGCTTTTTCAAATGTAAACGGAGCGGGATATTGCTGCAGTGCTGCTGCATAATCTCGTGTTTGTTCCAGGTTTTTCCGTAAGTCAAAGAGTTTTTGTTCCTCACTCTCAAGGGGATTCCCAATATAGGTCATAACTGCCTGTTCAAATTCTCCTCGAACAAGATACTTTCCAACCACATGTGTAATAGGACGAATAACGCCAAACCGTTGGATGCCATAAAAATTGGGAAATCCGCCAATCTTTTGAAGTTGATCAACAACGCATTGCAGAGCCGCATTACGTACGTTTCGATTAATATCTCTGATCGTAATATTGAAGTGATTTCCATGCAATCTACCGATTTTGACCGGGCGATCTGAGGTATAAATATTATCAATCTGAACGTCACCAATGGTAACCTTGGCTAGCGCTTCTGGTGGCACCTGGTAAAAGGACATTAATTGTGTGGAAACGGCACGTTTGTCTTTTGTGCCAGCAAAACCAATACGTTGGCGAGAAATGTGTAAGCGATTTGATAATTCACGAATAAGAAGATTTGTTTCCCAATTTGTTGCCGTTATCTCTGCAATAGTAAACTTGCCGTCTTTTTTTTCTGCAGGATGCTCAAACCATTCGTTGACTATAAAATCCTGAGGAATGGTACGAAGCTTCCCACCAACTCCTGAAAATGAAGTACAAAACGTTTCGATGCCTATCTGTTTTTCAGCGTCCAGACACATCATTTATTTTTTACTCTTGCTTTTTTGTTCAACGGTTTTACTGAATTCTTTGATCTCATCTTGCAACTGTTTAACGGCTTTTGCAAGAGCGTCTTCCGGTTTTCCTTTCTTGACTCGGATAAACAGTCGTCGCTTGGGAGATTCAGGGTGATCCGTCATATAGGTTGCAAAATCAACATCTTTGTTTTTGAATAACGCTTCAGTAACGGGGTTTAATATCGTTTCGTTTTCCCCAGTGATTTCCAATTCAAGTTCTTTTGCCGTTTTTTTAATAGTTTTTAATTCCATGTTCCATCACTTCTTTCAGTAGACACCTTTACACTACAATGTAGTTAAATCATAATCACCGTAATCAGTAGCCATTCTTCGCTTTTCTTTATGGCCGCAATGCCCACATTCAAGCATATTTTCTTTTCGCGCCAAAGGATGCCTACATTTCGTACACAGCCCTTTGATAACACCGAGATCTCTATCTTTTGTTGCAAGTTGAACATTTGGCTTAACCTGAATGACTTTTGCTCGAATGATATCACCAACTTGAAACTCGGTGGACGGATCTTTTACATATCCTGTTGAAATCTCAGACACGCGTAGTGTTCCATTGGTGTCTCCCGAGATAATGCGATGTTTTCCCGCTACATGGAAGACGTCTGCAATAATCATTGAGGATCGTACAGAATTTACCTGAGCAAGGACGATGTCCCCTCGCTTTAGTTCGACGGGGATACTAGTGAGTGGTTTGACCATTGCACGACGATGTTTTTCATCGACGACATAAGTACCGATGCGAGATGCACGGATGATGCCCTCCAACTCAAACGTACCATCGCCAGGCATTAGTTCTTCTGATGTAGAAACTTGATCTCCAGGCATTACAACGTGTTGTTTATCCATAATTTTCACCATAATTGGACAATATATAATCCTAAGTAGGCAATTCCCTCTCCGTTTTAAAGGTTGTGGTTATTGCACTTTTGCACAAAAATAAGCTATTTAATGTGCAAAGCTGGTTATTGCCAACCACGAAATGATATTCTACTGTGCCACGGTACAACCAAGTGTAAAAAATTTGAAACATGAAAAATATAGTAGGATAGTCGCATCATTTTAAACGGAGTGGTTTATTAATCCTAGATAGATTTTAATGCTGATGGTCGCTTAACCCTTGGAAAAATGAAAAAGTTACGAGTATTAGGGGTTGTTTTTCTCATATTCATTGGAGTTATAGCACTGGGATTTACTACAGGTTTTCTATCAATTCCTTCGTTCAAAAGCATTAGTAACAACTGGGGAAATATATCCAATACTACAACGGAAATCTCAAGCAATATCACCATTGAAAACAATAATCCCTTTAGCATTGTTATTCCAAGAGTCAAAGTGACCTATGCGCTAAAGATGAATGACATAGATATGGCCGAAGGAAGCGTAGAAAACATAAACCTACAACAAGGAGATACAACAATAGAAGTAATTTCTTATCTAAATAATACAAAAATTCCTGAGTGGTGGATCTCCCACATAACGAACAACGAAACAACTAGCATCGATATTGATCCCATGGTAGTAATTGACGCAGAGTTCTCAGAACCGAGCATCACGGTCCCTGGAAAAACAATAACACTTAGCACCAATCTTCTTACAACAATACATGCAAATGAAGGAAAAAAAATCCAAGTAGGACTGATTAATTTAACAATAGAATCAATTAATGGCACTTGGGGCGAGATAAATAATGAAACCACCGAGATTCTAGTAGATCTTGTTCTGTCTAATCCCCTCCCCATAAGTATCTATATACCGCCGGTCAACTATACGATAGCTATGAATGATATTGTTTTGGGGAAGGGAACCTCAAACAATACTCCTATTTTAACGAACAATAGTGTGTTTACGATGTCGCTAAGCATACTAATAAACAATAATATGCTTGACAAGTGGTTTGTATCACATCTCCAGAATGACGAACATTCTATCCTCAGGATATCAATTGCTTCAACGGTGGAATATGAAGGTCTATCCTATACAATTGACGAGTTTATGCTTTATACCCATGAATTTGACACCGATATCCTGGGATCCCATCTGTAATGTTTATCGCTTTTATATCTAGAGCAACACGTATCGCAGTAATTACGTAAGTACGTGTCTTTAGAATCATTGAACCTGTAAAAAGAGTTATAAATACCATACCTATTTCGATGTTCCTACTAACAGCAATCTTAGGTGTAACTATGTCACGAAAACCTGGCAGCATGTATCGATATGTCCGAGGACAAGTCTCGACAAGACGAGAGTATATGGGCGGCATTCCTGCCTCACGTATTACGCAGTTTGTTGCCGGCAATAAACAAGCTACATTCCCCATAAAACTTTCACTGGTCGCTAACGAACAATGCCAAATACGACACAACGCACTAGAATCTGCCCGTATTACAGTTAATAGAGTAATGGAAAAGAAAGTAGGAGCCGCAAACTTCCGATTGCATATCCACTCGTACCCCCACGTTGTTCTTCGAGAAAACAAACAGGCAACTGGTGCAGGAGCAGACCGTGTTTCACAAGGAATGAGAGCAGCATACGGTAAAATTGTGTCAACGGCAGCACGTGTAAAAGAAAACCAGACGATTATGACCATCGAGACTACAGAGTCGTTTGTCAGTGAAGCAAAAACCGCACTGAGAAAAGCAGGAATGAAAGTTCCCGCCCCATGCACCGTCAATATCGAAAACACCTAAACGGGCAAGCATACCATATTTTTTAAAACAATCCTCTAATGTGGGGCAGAAGAATTGGTAATAAAATCACTGCAAGGATGAGAAGAGAGACTACTAACGACACATGACGTATGATTTTTTCTCGTTTCTCATCAGGCAAACTGCCTTTAATTTTTTTGAGTGCACTATCTATAACGTCCCTGAACATATAGCCGCCATCTAAAGGAACCATAGGTAACACATTAAAGGTAGCAAGCATAAAATTAATCCAAAATACCCAGTAGAGAACGTTAACAATGCCCCAGAACACTGGTGCAGGGAGAATATCTACCGTAACAAAATAATCAGAAAAGGGAGCAATGAGGGGACTGTATCCATCAAGTAAGCCAAGCAGGGGAATACTCATATAATACAAAAAACCGAGAGGAAAACCGGCAAAGGGATTTTGGAGTATTTGCAAATCTTGTTTAAATTGTGTAGTAACGCTGGCGCCAAGATAACCCTTACCAACAAAATCAGTAAGTAGTGAGGTGTTAACCGTGCCGTATTGATCGAGCATTGCCTGATACGCAATCTGATATTTATCTGCAAGTTGAATGTACTCCGTGTATGATTCTTTTCCAGATACATAGGACAATTCAACGGTTTGATTTGCGGCTGTCGTTTTCATCACTTGTTGAAAATCTTCTATGGATGAGATGGAGGTATTATGAATAGAAGTGACAATCATTCCTGGTTGCAATCCTGCATCATCAGCAGGTAATCCTTGGACAGTCGAATAGACGCCCACCCCTTCAGCAGCGGGTTGCACCGCCGTATACATCAAGACAGATATTAATCCAATACAAATGAACGCAGTAACAACATTGGACATGGGTCCTGCGGCAAAGACGCGCATCCGTTTTTTGTTACTGGTTTTTTGTAACGCTTTTTCGTCAGGTTCACAAAACGCTCCAATTGGAACAATAAAATAAAGAAGGCCAAGAGACTTTACTTTAATGCCCCCTACCCTTGAAAGGATGCCATGTGAAAATTCATGAACAATGAGTGCCACGATAAATCCTAAAATGCCATACCATAGAGGAATAACAGGATTTAACCCAGGCAATCCAATAATCAACTGTGGATTTGAGGAAACAATCGTTTCTTCTTGCTCAAGGACGATAGGAAGAGCAGATATTAACAAAAATAACATTAGCACCATCAGAATAAAACAAACAACAATGCCTGCATTTGCATATCCTCTCCAGAATCTTTTCTGTTGAGCGATGCGATCAATGAGTTTTTTACCTTTTTCTGTCCGCCACATGACGGCAGGACCCCAAAGTGAAAGGTTGTATCTATCCATCAATCCTTTTTTTTTAAGAACAAACACTACTGAAAAGTAGATACCTAGAATAACAAAAAAAATCATCAGACCTTCTTCAAATGTCATATGCACTGAAGGTGGAATGGCTAGTCGTTTATTAAAGTAACTGGCAAGGACTCAGAGATAATGGATAGTTGGGTTTTGCAAGGAGTTGATAAGACGTTCACACCACTGTAATTTTTGTAATTTTTGTTTGGCATCTTTTTTCGACGAAAATGAATAAGTGCCAATAGCACCAGTAAAATCAAACCCCATCAATGAAATTTTTTGCGCGTTACAATGATCAGCAAGAAAAACTGCACGGTCGCCATCGGTAAATCCACCAAAATTGTGAAGAGTATCATAGGGTCCTGGATTGGTTTGCGTCGTTCCTGCAAGCGGTCCTGTAAATTGAGGAACATACTGCTCAAGAGACGAACGATTATCACCATGGGCATGAATAATAACCAGCGATCCTTTGGCATTTGCGTGCACCTGATCACAAACGTTTCCATCAAGATCGGTAACAATAATGTCAGGAGTGACACCCTGTTTAAGGAGAGCGGATGTTGCACCGTCGGCGGTAATGCACACTGCCTCTCCAAGCAAGGTACGATGAGCAATAAGTGAAGATTCAAGTGATGGTCCAGCCCCACACACAATCACGCGTTTATGCTTCAGTAAGGCACACACGCTATCGAGAGAATATACCGAATGTTTTTGTTGTAATAATGAATCGAGTACTATTGCTGTACTCTCATCATCACGTTCAGAAAAACCAAAGTCACGCAAAATAGACTCATATACAGGTTTCCACGCTATAAAATCCATAGGATTAGCTTTCTTCTACAAGGTTTGCTGTTTGTTTTTCGATTTCTATTTCCTGGTTTTCAGTGACATAGATGTCTTTGATATAATGGTAAGTAATGGCCCCTACTAACGCAACCATAATTCCAGTGCTCGCATATCCAATAAAACTCAAAGTAAAAAAAGGATTAATATCAAAACTTTCTGGCCAGTTTATAAGAGCAGTATGCAGGGAGCCAAAAATGGCAGAAGAAACAAACCCAAATGCGAAGAGCGAAAAGGGAGCAATCCAATATTTCCAAGGTGCCTTTTTGTCTTTGACATATACGTCTACTGCGCGGCCAAATGTGATAAGTAGGCCTGCGACGACGATACCCCAGACCATGTTTGCAACAAAGGAAAGAACAGGAACAAGAGAGACTTGTGAAGAAAAGTCAATATCTCTAGAGGCAAGAAATCCTGATGCAAATAACAGCATAATAGCAAGCAGACCAGTATAAATGAAGAGTTTTCCTGTTAAAAATCCTGATTTAATTTCATCCCATATTGTTGATATCGTTCGTTCCCAGTGAAAGACCCGTATAAGAAGATAAGTACCAAGCGTTAAAAGGATAGCTCCAAATCCACTGGCAGCCATATTTAGCAATGCAAAAAACGCCCACACAATCAGTACAAGCGCCGTAGGTAGCACAAACTGTTTGAGAACTTTATCATCATCAAGAAGTTTGAGAATACGGTAATAGGTGTCTTCCAATTCCCGGCTTTGTTTAACGTTGACTCTTCGAATTGATGTAACTTTGATGCGCGATTGAACGATGGGGAGAATATACTCATCCTCAGCACCGTCAGTGATCAAAACAACTTCCTGGGCATCGGTCTGCGCAATAACCGCCTCCAGTTGTTTTGCCAAGATATCATCAGATTTGAAGCCAACGTTGATGTCACCACAGATCGTTGCAATTTCTACGTCTTTTTTTTCTTTCAAAATTTTGTTATACATTGCAATAGCTGAAAAGATGGCATTGAGGTCTGAATCTTCGGGATCGGCTTGCCCAAGTTTATTGGCCGCTTCCGTGTTTTTAGCAATACCAATAATAGGGCTTTCGACTTTGGCCTTTCTCCCAAAATCATCATCACGGTCCACGTTGAGAATGAGGGTTTTCATCGTTTTTCAATAAGGGTATCACACACAGCATATATAAAAATATTACTATGCGGCAATGCCTCTTCAGATGTACACCATACAACAGAAGGTTACGTGGTAAATCGTATGTCAACCGTATGAACCTCTTCCACGCCCTTCAGCGAGGTAAGCATGCCAGCAATGGTCTTTGTAATGAAGGTTGCAGGAAACCCGGTCAAGGGAATGTCTTTCCCGTTGACTTTGACAGCAATGGTTTTCAAAGAGGTTTGTTGCTTTTTAATTGCATGTGCAATAAATGTTACAAGTTCTTCGAAGTTATCATGGTAGGTAAACAACGTCTGCTCTCGTTTCTTACATTCACCTAGACGGATTTTAGGAATCTGTGGATCATCAGCGCCCTCTACGAACACAACATCAAACACTCTAACTGAGCATATAGCTTGCACGATAGTTGATGTGTCATGGCGATCATACACAAGATAATCTGTTTCATTACAAGAAGACAGGACAGTCACTGATGCACCTGCCTGACGATACTTCCATGTATCTTTTCCTTTGACATCCATTGCAAGCTCTTTATCAGTTATCTTGACTGCAGCAATAGAAAAACCATCATTGGTAAACTGTTGAATCAGTTTTGTCAAAAGAGTTGTTTTTCCGGCGTTTGATGGCCCATAAAACCCAAAAACAGCAGGATAGTTCATCATAATCATCCTATCTGTAGTCAACAAACAATTTTATAATTTGTTATAAAAAAAGAACGAACTGGAACCATAAACTCAAAATAGACGCAACGATTATGCTGTGACGATTCTCTATATGAATAAGCCGTACATTGCCCTGTTTATTTCTGTTGTATCTGTGTCTTTTGCTGCTATTTTTATTGTGTCAGTAGACGCCCCATCACTTTCTATTGCTTTCTTTCGACTATTATTTACAACCATGCTTATACTTCCTGTTGTTCTCCTTCATAAAAAAACAAGAGACGAACTGAAAACGTTGCCGCGTTGGACCCTTTACACCATGATTGGCATCGGCGTTGTGCTTGCTGCTCATTTTGCATTATGGATAACTTCTCTCGAATTTACATCTGTTGCAAGTTCAGTTATTCTTGTCACTGCACACCCAGTACTTGTCGCACCTGTGTCCCATTACTTCTTTAAAGAAAAGGCATCATTGATCAACACGATAGGTATAACTATCTCTATTATTGGTGTGGCTGTTCTAGTGCTTGGTAACTATGGATTGGGTGCATTAAGCATTGATTCACTCGAAGGGAACATCTTAGCAATTTTAGGTGGTGTTGCTGCAGGCATTTACATCCTTGGCGGACGGAAAATGCGTAAGACCGTTTCTGTTGTCTCATATGCATTCGTGGTCTATGCAGTTGGAACTGTTGTATTGTTTGGTATTTGTCTGGCGTTTCACTCCCCTCTTGTCAATCTTTCCCTCAGAGATTATGAAATCATCTTTCTCATGGCTATCGTCTCCGGACTTTTTGGCCACACCTTATACAATTGGTCATTAAGACACGTACGTGCCTCGTTGGCTTCAGTAGTACTGTTGGGTGAACCATTGGGCTCTACCCTTCTTGCATTTTCTTTACCATGGATACAGCAAATTCCTTCCAGCTATACCTTTGTAGGCGGCGGCATTATTCTTCTTGGCATCTATCTGACCTCGCGACCTTCAACAGAATTAGCTTCTTCGTAAAATTTAAAAAGAGCTAGCTTTTTATGTCGCCCATGCCTGGTAACAAAGAAGAAAAGACCAACAGAATGATTACCGCTGTGTTAGCAGCCATTATCATCATCGCAGCTATTTCGATTTTATACGTAACTCTCCCACAGGAAACAAAACCTAATGATCAAAATAACAAAGGAAATGGTGGACCTGAAACCAACGAGTCAACAACCATTCTTACCGTAATCTTTGGCAATCAACAAATGAATTATACGATCGAAGAGCTTGAAAATCTTGAAGTGTATAAAGGACGGGGAGCATACATCAAGACTGGATGGCTTCCCGAGATCGAAATTGAAGGACCCTATAACTATACCGGCGTTCAAATTAGTACTCTTCTTGATGAAATCGATGATTTGCCAGTAAACTACACCATTACAGTGAAAGCAAGTGATGGCTACACAAAAGACTACAATATGAGTTATATCGCAGGTACTGTAGACATCTACAACGAAACAGGAAACGTTACGGCTGTTGGTGGCGTCATTATGCTCCTTGCGTACAAAGGAGAAGAAAACTATTTGAACGAGTCTACTGGCGGTCCCGTGCGCATTGTGTATGTAGATGATGGAGCGGTTACTGCTTCTGCCTTATGGACAAAAAATGTGGTCTCTATCGAAATCAAAACAGCATAAAAGTCAAAAAGAGACCCATAACTTTTTTTCCTTACTTTATTTATCTTTGTATTGTGGTGGATATGAAAACAATCGAGGAGCTACTCCAACCAGATTCGCCATATAGCAATGTTATTGTACAGAAACAATTTCACAGTAAAAAAAACACAGTTGCTTATGTGACGATAAAAAATAAACCACGTGTGTTGAAGTGGTTTGTCCCGGGATTTAAACAACAGATGGAAACAGAAGTTGCCACTCTCAAAAAAGCCGCTGGTGAACTACAGGTCCCCCATATTTACAACGTTGATGATCCACGAAATGTCATCACTATGAGTTACATCATGGGGGAAAATCTCTGTGATGTCTTACACGAAAAGACGACTACAATTTCGGAAAAACTGCGATTGATGGTGCTTCTTGCAGAATGGTTTGCACGGTTTCACCAGCATTTCAAAACAGTCGATGAATTCTACATACGTGGCGATCCGACCCTTCAAAATTTTATTCTTGCTGATCGTATCTGGGGAGTTGACTTTGAAGAATCGCGAAAAGGAAAACCTGTTGAAGATATTGCCGGTTGTTGCGCATCCCTGCTTACTACTGACCCCATGTTTACCGCTGAGAAATTCCAGCTATGTAAACAATTCATCAAATCGTACAACGACCGATCACAATGGAAATTGGGAACAATTAATGATGATGTTGCCTATGCGCTTCTTGAGAAAATACAATGGCGACCTGGCGACGAAGAGCATCTTAGAACATATGCAGCACGAATACGTAAACACGGCCTTTAATGACAGAGCGGCGACAACCAGAACAGGTCATAATTTTTAAATAGACAGGACCCCATCCGTGCACCGATGTTTATGGGGAAGGACAAACTCATCCCAATTCTAGCAATGGTTGTATTGCTCATTGGCATAGTATTCACAGCATATGTACATGCCATGCAGGCAGGACATGCAACAGACGATGAGTATCTCCTCACTATCAACGGGCAAACATACTCTATAAATCAAATCTTTGCTGAAGGAGAACCGTGCACTATAACTACCGATGACGGGGAAAAGACGGGCATTGCTCTTGATCAACTTATCGTACTCGCAGGTGTTGAATGCCCTTCATGCCACACCTATACTATTAAAGCATTGTATCCTCATCCCTACCAACAAACGGTGGCATGGAGTACTCTCCAAACAGGCATCTTGACTTATGACGGAGACTATAATGCACGAGTGTACTTTCCAAATCTTGCTCATGCATTTTGGGTGTATAATGTTGAAGAAATTGAGGTGACTTAAGATGAAGAATATGAAATTACTCGCAGGAATACTTGTATTTGGGTCTCTCTGGGGATTTTCGGAAGTTATTATCGGATCGGGGCTTAAGGACTCTGGTCTGCCCAGCGGCGCCATTATGACAGGCATATTTGCCATGATGTTTTTGGTATTCAGTAGGCTCCTGTACCGACAGCCAGGTATGCAGCTTGGCATGGGGCTGGTTGCTGGTGGCTTGCGATGGTTCAATCCATTTGTTGGCTGTCATATTTGTTCTGCCTTTGCTATTGTTGGTGAGGCTCTAATTTTTGAACTCATTTGGTACAAAGTAAAAGATATGGAACTATTGAAAACAATGACATTACAAAGTAGCATGGGAGTTATTTCATCGTATGGAGTCTATGTAGGAGGGTATATCATTACGCAGATCCTTACGCCGTTATCGGTTGGGCGGTTCTCTTTTAGTAATTTACTGGTGCTCATCCCTCAGATATTTGCCAGCGGACTGCTTGCTGCTTTACTTGGTGCCTGCATCGTACCCCTGGCGGTCGCAACAGCGTCACTCAATATCTCAGTACACGATCGTCTCTATTACCCGGCAACAATTGGCATCTCTGCACTATGTTGGTGTATTGTAATTATCACGTGGTTTACCGCGGGAGCTTGAAGTTATGGAACACCAAAAAACCGTAAAAGTGTTGAAGTTTCATCCTCAGAAATGTACAGGTTGCAGAAAATGTGAACAAGCGTGTTCCCAAGTACATTTTAAGACTGACGAGGGCGGTGACAAATCTGCGATTCGTATTCTCAAAACAAAACAAGGCTACCAGATGCATGTCTGTGATCAACGAGGATTATGTATCGACATGTGTCCAGTGGGGGCATTAGCCCGTCGAAAGAATGGCATAGTGTGGCTTGATAAAAATACCTGCATTGGCTGTCAGGCCTGTGTGGGATTCTGCCCCATCGGCGCCATGAGAAAATCTGATGCACGTATTGAGCCATTTAAATGTATATCATGTGGCGCATGCGTACGAGCATGTCCAGAACAGGCGTTGGAACTGGTGGAAAAAAAGATTGATGATATCAAAGAAGTAGTATACCATGGGTTGGAGGCACACTAATGGTTGAAGGACAAATCCCTGTTGCTGAGTATGATAGCGGCAATACAAAGCATACCTGGAATGTAAAAAAGCTGCTGAACGCGCACAATATTCTTGCAGAATATACCTATCAGAAAGGGAAGGTTATCAAAGGATACGCTAACCGAACACTGTATGTCAACTTGAGTACCAACACGATTTCAGAAAAACCAGTCACCGACGATATGAAAAAGAAGTTTACAGGTGGCCGTGGATTTGGATTGAAGCTACTCTGGGATTCGATTAAACCAACGACACGATGGGATTCTGAAGAAAACGAACTCGTCATTACGACTGGCCCCCTGTGTGGTACAACCCAGTACGCGGGCTCGGGAAAATCATTATGTCTCACGATTTCGCCATCAACCGACATCATTTGCGACAGTAATGTTGGAGGATTTTTTGGCCCCTATCTGAAATTTACGGGCTTTGACGCTCTCGAAATCCAAGGGAAAGCAAAGGAGGATGTTGTCATTGTTATAGATGGCGAGCGAAGCAAAGTTACCATTGAAACTGCACCAAAAGAAGAAGTCAATTCTCACGTGTTGAATGAACAATTAACACACATGTATGCAAGTAAAGATACCGACTCTGCACGCCAAAAAGTATCGGTGGTGTCTGCAGGAAAAGGTGCTGAACATAGTTGGTGGGGATGTCTAAATTTTTCATTCTATGACATCAGAAGAAAAGTGTGTCGAATGAAACAAGCAGGTCGTGGGGGACTGGGTACTGTACTACGTAACAAACATATCAAAGCAGTCGTTGCCAAAGTTGAACGGTTTGACGGAGTGACAAATCACCCTGCAGATCCAGTGACGCTTGCCAAAGTAGGCACGAAATTACATCAAGAGATACGTGATCTTGACCGCCAACAATGCAACATGCGTGCGGTAGGAACCGTGCATCTCGTGGAAATCATGGACCAATATGATTTGTTACCCACAGAAAATTATCGGTTCGGTTCGTTTCCAAAAGCCTCCAAAATTTTTTCACCCAAGTTCTATGAATATTTCACCAAGATTATCCCTGATGGGTGTTGGCACGGATGTACTATGGCCTGTGCAAAAACGGTCGATGGATTTACAATTATGACGGGACCATATAAAGGACAGAACGTCACCGTCGATGGACCAGAGTATGAAACGGTTGGCTGTGGAGCCAACATGAGTTTATGGGACCCTGCATGGATTCTCGAGTTTAATTTTTATTGTGATACCTATGGTCTTGATACCATTTCCACAGGAACGGCAATTGCCTTTTACATGGAAATGTTTGAGTATGGGATATTGAACAAAGAGCGATGCGATGGGCTGGAATTATATTTTGGCAATTTTGATGCCGTCATGGAATTCTTACATCGGATGGCTCGTGGTGACAAGGGAGAATTTATTATCGTTGCCGCAAAAGGAGTACGGCGAGTAAAAGATTGGATGAAAAAGAAGGGGTGGGGCAATCCTCAGTTAATTGAAGACGCAGGAATGGAAAGCAAAGGACTCGAGTATTCTGAGTATGTTACCAAAGAATCGCTTGCCATGCAAGGTGGTTATGGCCTTACCCTGAAGGGGCCTCAGCATGACGAGGCATGGCTGATCTTCATGGACATGGTCAACAATCAGATTCCAACATTCAAAGACAAAGCAGAGGCGCTGCACTATTTCCCTATGTGGCGGACATGGTTTGGACTCAACGGGCTCTGTAAGCTTCCTTGGAATGATATCGAACCAGCAAATAATGCAGAAACTGATGAGCCGGCAAAGGTCCCTGAACATGTACAGAATTATGTTGAGTATCAAAACGCCGTAACCGGCTGGAATGTAGATAAAGAAGAACTCATTCTACAAAGTGAACGCTGTTACAACTGGCAACGAGCCATGAACGTCTGGTTAGGAAAAGGAACACGAAAAGAGGACTGGATACCGTATCGATCAATAGGACCCGTTACTGAAATGGAATACGTTTCCAGAAAAGACCGGTATGATGCACAACTCATAGAAAAAGTCAGACTCAAAAAAGAACAAGTTGAACGTATGAGTGTGCCTGAGAAGATAAAAGCCCTCTACAAGCATCGACGCAATGAATACGAAAAACTTGCTGATGCAGTCTATTACCGCCGAGGATGGACCCCTAATGGAATACCAACACCGCAAAAAATGAAACAATTAGGCATGGATGATTCAAAACTGTTGAAAGTCCTACAAAAGAAAATCGATGACGATGAAAAAGTAGGAAAAAATGTGTGGGGCGGCATCTATAAAAAAGGTGAAAAACCTCCGACAACCGTGCACAACTATTGGGAGAAATGGTAGCGTACCTCTATGAAAAAAACAGATATGGTAAAAAAGAAATTGAAAGGATCAAGTGTTGGAATTGCTGGTGCCGGTGGCCTTGGTTCTAATGCAGCAATCGCACTTGCTCGTGTAGGTGTTGGTCGGTTAGTAATCGTCGATTTTGATATCGTTGAGAAAAGCAATCTTGATCGACAATATTATTTTCTTGATCAAGTAGGCAAACAAAAAGTCGATGCGCTGAAAGAAACTATCAAACAGATTAACCCAAAAATCACCGTTGAGACTCATTCTGTGAAACTTAAACCTGGAACAATGAGCTCTCTGTTTTGCGATGTTGATGTTGTGATTGAAGCATTGGATAGTGCGGAGATAAAAACAGCGTTTATTGAAGAAATACTTTCAAAGCTTCCCCATACGCCACTTATTGCGGCATCAGGGGTAGCAGGCTACGGACACTGTGATCGTATTCATACCATTCATTCTGGCAACCTGCATCTTTGTTATGACGAACAGGCACGTTCAAGTGATAAGGACATTTTGACTGCCCCGCGAGTAGCCCTAATGGCAAACTGGGAAGCAAATCTTGCGCTTGAAATACTGCTAGGTGACCTGTAATGAGCATTACCGTAAATGGCAAGTCAGTACCGTGGGTGAAAGGTGAAACAGTAACTGCATTACTCACACGCATGAAGTATACGTTTCCCCTAGTGGTAGTGAAAATCAACAACAACGTCATTTCCAAAAAGGAGTTTGCAACAACAGCTATTCCTAACGGTGCCGATGTCGCGGTTATCCATATGATCAGTGGCGGATGAGAATTACTGTATCTTCATGATGGTCTGTAATTCTTCGGTTGATTCTTGAGTTTTAGTAAGCTCCACGCTGATTGTTTTCACCACGCTTTTTGAGACAATAAGAAAATAATTTACCATCACACCAATCGTTGCACCTATTACCAGTGAGCAAAAAACAGTGACTAGCGCATCTGAAAAAAGGTAAGCAAGACACCCTGCTAGAATGATGCTTATCCCCGTAACAATAAAAATTGCTAACAAGAGACGTTTGTTTAACACAACTTCCAAAGATTCTACGGATAACTCTCCTTCTTCCACGCAATCCCCAATATAGGAAACGCGTTCATGGTCTTATATTTTTCTTTATTAATTTATTAATGAATATTTTTAAAGAGGCAAATAAATGTTTACAATACAACAGAATCCACTATGGTTAGAATGGAAAAACTTGAGGCGAACACAAAATAGGTGAGATACATAACCGCCCATGCAGAGGTGTTCTCTAAAAACCTGCCTTTTGCTCCATCGTTCACCATGCAGTAAAATACTAAGTAACCAGGAATGGCCAAAAAAGTAAGAAGCCAGAGTGACTCGGGCAGTAATTCTGCTGAAATCAACAAGGGAATGAAAACAAATGGAAAAAACATAAAAGGAAATGAGAACAATGCCGCTTTTTTCACTCCGAACGTATTGACTAGCGTATGGGTGCCTGTTTGCTTATCAGCATCACTATCCATAATATCTTTAGTGATGGAACCACCTATCAAAAATAACAAAGCAACAGTACCAATAATTAACGGAACTGGCTGAAAACAATTGCCAAACACACACCAGGACGCAAGAACGCCAAGAAATCCCCGAGGAATGGCTACCCACAGTTGATTAAGAACGAGAATGTCTTTGAATCGCGGTCGAAGAGAGTATGTTAGGGTAAACAAGGTAATGAGCAAAAGAAAGCCAACAAACAATGGATGAATCATAATGGCAAGTACGAATGCACTGACATACATAATAAGTGCAACAAGATATGCTTCACGCATTGTAATAATTCCTCGTGGAAGAGGGCGATATGGTTTCGAAAGCTTGTCGGCCTCAATATCAGTAATTTGATTAAGGGTGTTTGATGCACCATTAAGCATTGCTAGCGAAATACTTGCGGGAAGAATAACTGCCCACCAACCTGAAGCAAGACCCAATGAAACATCATTTGAGAAGTAGCTTGCAAGCATGATACAGGTGGAAACAATTAACGGTGCAAGTAAGGTGAATGGACGAATAAGATCGATATATCCTTTTACACGACGCCACGGGTTATGTTTAGTCATGGATTTCTCTCCTTATGTAGTTATTTTGTCATTCCTAGGCATATAAAGATTGTTTGACAAGAATTACCCAAATAGCAAAGAAGGGAAAACAAGCAATTTTATAGAAAAACATTATTTCTCATAAGATATATTGGAGAAAAGGTATGACTACATTTAGAGGATTCATCGCCGTTGAGATTTCACCACCACCAAAACTCATAGAGTTTATGCAAGCAGTTAAACACTCTGATGCTCCAGTAAAACTGGTTGAACCGCACAACATCCACATCACGCTCAAATTTCTTGGAGACGCAGAGGAACCTTTAATCGATGACATTGACTACGTCATAAGACAGGCAACTGCATCAGAACACCCCTTCCCCATTCGTTTACAGGGAACAGGCGTATTCCCTAACAAAAACTACATGAAGGTTGTATGGATCGGCATTGAACAAGGAGATCCCATTGCGAGGATTGCAAAAACAATTGACCAACACCTTGTGAACCTAGGATTTCCTACAGAAAAACGACCATTTTCTCCACATTTGACTATAGGTCGAGTAAAGCATGGAAAAAATAAGGATGAGCTTCTTCAAGCAGTTGAAGCCTATAGTACTGTCCTCTTTAGCGAGTTGATGGTCTCCAATATTTGCTTAAAGAAAAGTGAGTTAACGACTCAAGGACCCATCTATACGACCTTAAAAACGGTATCACTCTCCTAAAAGGTGGTGACTAACATAACGTGGCTAGTAGTTCTTGGACTTATCAATCTCCTTTTGCTTGGAGTCGGGTTACTTGTATTTGTACCAAGAGCAGCACTGAAACTTCCCCTGGCAAAAGTATTCAAAAATCTCAATGACAATATGCTTTCACTTCTCATCATTATTGGAATCGTAGGCATTCATTTACTCGAAGTAAACATCATCGATCCGCAAACAACAGCGTGGGTCGGAACTGATTTCACTGGTGCTATTTACCATATTGAAGGAGATGCTGTCCTCTGGTTCACTCAGCATTGGGTACCTGCGTTAGTCTCTTTTTTTGTGATCATGTACATTGCAGTCTACTCGTTCACCTTATGGTTTTCCCCTGCATATTTTCTACTAACAAACGACAAACGAGCATTGAAAACACTTGCCTATGGATTTGCAGTAATTTATGCCATTGCCTTACCGTTTTATCTTTTTCTTCCAATCACTAATGTCTATACATACTACAACATAAGCTCCGCACTAGAACAGACGATTCCTACCGTCGAGCAGTTCTTCTATTCAACAACAACGCAGAATAATTGTCTTCCGTCACTTCATGTGGCAATGACCATTCTCGTTGCCTGGTCCGTGCGGTTGACGGGAAATAAAAAATTCACCATGTTTGCCTATTTCTGTATGATATCGGTAATTTTTTCGGTTATCTATTTAGGCATCCATTGGATTATTGATGTAATATGTGGCGCGCTAGTGGCAGTAGTGGCCATTGTCATCGTACGATATGTAGTAAAAGAGGGGGCAACACATGACTAAAACTCTTGAGCAACAAGTGATAACACAAATCACCTCATCAGCAAAAGAAAAAGCAGTCATTGCAGCAATTGTCAAAGAGCTGACCAAAAAAATCAAAGAAGAGTTAACAAAACAGAACATTCCCGCAACTGTTGAACTGGTAGGATCGATAGAAAAAGATACCTATCTCAGACACAATATGGATATTGACTTATTTCTAGTGTATCCTCCCTCGTACAAAAAGGAAAAAATGGGAAAGCAAGCAATTGCCATCGGGCGAGCATTGCTTGCAGACACAGAAGAGTGTTATGCAGAGCATCCCTACATACGAGGTCGGTACAAGACGTACAAGGTTGAACTCGTACCCTGCTATCGAATTGAAGATGCATCTGAGAAAGTATCTGCGGTCGATAGGACTCCCTTACACACTTCATACATCAAAACGCATTTAAAAGAAGAACAAAAACAAGAGGTGCGATTATTCAAACAATTTCTCAAAGGCATTGAATGCTATGGCGCAGAGGCAGAAATAGAAGGATTCTCCGGGTACCTCTGTGAATTAGTCATCCTCAACTACAAATCATTCAAAAAGAGCATACAACAGGGCAGCACGTGGAAATACGGAGAACACATCGCACTTTCCAAAGGGCCGTTTCCATCGTTTAACACCCCTCTTGTTGTTATTGACCCCGTCGACTACACGAGAAATGTTGCATCTGCCCTTTCGCTAGAAAAATTTGATCTTTTTGTTACTGCGTGCAAGGCATACATAAAGCAGCCAAAAATAACATTCTTTTTCCCAAATGAGGTAACGCCTTGGACGATGGAAAAGATACGGAAAATGATACGCAAACAAAATTGCCTATATGTTGGCATACAATTTCTCAAACCAGACATCATTGATGAGAACCTGTACCCTCAGATACGAAAAGGAACTCGATCCATACAAGAATTGGGAGAGCGGCATGGGTTCTCAATTTTAGATACAGCTTATCACGTAGATACAGACCAGCAACAGATTACAATCATTATTAAAACGGCAAAAGAATCCCTTCCAGAGACACTTGTACACCGGGGGCCTCCAACGACATTAAAAGAAAACATGCGGGAATTTAAAAAGAAGTGGGATAACGACAACCGTGTACAAAAAGGGCCGTATGAAAAAAACGGACGATTTTTTGTTGAAATTAAACGAGAATATACAACATTCGTTGATTTGCTTCGAGCAAATATGCCATCATTGAGCTTGGGAAAGCATATCGGCGAAATCATGCAGAGCCAGTATACTATTCTCATCAATAACGAACTAATCACCAAACACTTACAATCTTTCTGGACAACATATTTAGATGGTAAGTTGCCTTGGGAACGATGAAAAAATCTTTTTATAGCTCAATCGGATGTGAGTACCGATAAAGGATGCATCACAATTGTAGTGATTCTGCGTTTAACGCGGCGGTGGGTCTATCAACTAACAAAGGACCGCGTGAGGCAGGTCGAGAAGCTGCAGAGAGCACTCTGCAGAAACTCCGGTGCAAACCAGATTTTTTCCTCTTGTATGCCACAGCAGAATACGAGGGCAAGGAGGAATTTCAGGAGATTCTCGATGGCGTTTGGGAAATTTTGCCCGAAGGAACGCCTCTTGTTGGTGGCATGATCAATGGATTTTTAACATCCCAAGGTTGTTATGCACGAGGAGTAGTTGGCCTTGCCGTTTCATATCCTCATATGGATATAACGATTGGCTATGGAAACAATACCAAACGGAGTCCAAAAAAAGCGGCAAAACAATGTACATCAATGGTAAAAAAGGGATTAAAACACCGATATCCCTACAAAGTTGCGCTGAGCATCATCTCAGGTGCCGAACGACCATCACGAGGGGACGTAGAAGACAATAGTGTAGTTTCCTCGAAAATTATCGCAAAAATTATGCTACCCCTGTTTTCCGTTATGAGAAAGGTTTCTCAGATAGGGTTCGGCACAGAAGAAGAAATATTGAACGAGTTTGGAAAGCAACTTCCCGAGTTTAGTATCATGCATGCAACAACCATGAATTTAGTATCATCGGGCATCAATTATCAATTCATTGGGAAAAAGGTATTGAGAGAGACAGCCATTGTTCTTGCAATAGAAATCGACATTCCGTTTCAAATGAAATCGGCAACCGGTGCAGAAAAAATGGACGTAACCTTTACTATTACGAAGTGTAGTAAAGATAGAAGAGTCATTAAAGAAATTAATTATAAACCAGCACTTCCCGAATTAACACGATTAATGAAATGGTCGAAAGAACGGATGAACGAAGTAAAATATGCAGACTTATTCTCTAGACATCCTCTGGCATTTCAGAGAGGAGAAAAACTTATTATGCGCCCTATTCTGATGATATTAGGTAACTCAGTAGGTTGCTTGGGAAAAATCAAAGAAAACGAAGTGTCCATTGTTAAGATGTCTCCAGAAAAGATGATCGAAGCAGTTGATGATGTTCTTGCAGACAATAATCCAATGCTGGGGCTATTAACCTCCTGCGTATCACGACAGAGTTTTTTAGGTATCAAGGTATACAAGGTACAAGAAAAACTAAAGCACTATTTCCAAGAAAATCCTTTTTTATTACTCTACGTTGGTGGGGAAGGCATGTGCACACCGCAGGATGAAGCACAATTTTTGAATGAAACGATTACTTCAACGATATTTGAAAAAAGCAGTAAACACCTATGATAACACCCGAGATATTTTTTCTCTGAGTTCCAATGGCTTGTAAGGTTTTTCAAGGAAATGATCATCATTCAAAATGACTTTTGCATTTTCCTTCGCATCATCGGTTCCCGTAACAAAAATAATTTGAATATTTCGCCAGGAAGGATTTTTTTGTAATTTATCAAAGACTTCCCATCCGTCCATCTCCGGCATCATGATATCCAATAATATAAGATCAGGGATTTGATTATCTTGTAACAATTTTATGCAGTCTTTGCCGCTGTACACGCACGTTATTTCGTACTCGGTGTTAAATAGTTCCAAGTTTGATTTTGCAGTATAGGCAACGTCGGGTTCATCATCGACAACCATAATTTTTTTCTTCATACTTTTTGCTCCTCTTACACTTCTCCTTTGTATATTGGGGAGAAGTTAATTACTTTTTTCTGAATTTATCAACATTCGTGGAATGGTAAAGTAGAATGTTGTCCCTTTGCCCAAACCATCGCTTTCTGCCCAAATTTTCCCTCCATGTTTTTCTGCAATACGTTTACAAATTGATAGCCCCAATCCACTAGATTCAAGGTCATGTCGAGCCGGGTCGACTTTATAAAACGTTTCAAAGATCCGATCGATCTGTTCAGAGGTCATGCCAACACCCGAATCAGTAATAGAAATTTTGGTGGCGTCTTTTTCCTTTTTTGCCCCTATTACAATATGACCAGAATTAGGAGTAAACTTAATAGCATTGGTTAATAAATTATCAAACAATTCTTTCAATTGCACAGAGTCTGCTTGCAAGAAGAGTGTTTCATCAATCTTTGCGTCTACAGTAATGTATTTTTCTTCGAAGGAAATTCGTTTATTCTGAATAACATCATTCGTAAGTTCAAGCAGATTAACAGTATCAATATTTAGCATAGTTGTTGGGGAATTCAATCGTTCGAGCTGTAACGTTTTTACAACTAAATCTCTAATATATCGAATGTTTCTGTTGATGACTTGCAAGAGTTCTTTCAAGTTAGAATCTTGTTCTTTCTCCAATACCATGGGAAGTAATCCAATAAGCGGCGTTAGCGGACTTTTCAAATCGTGGCCTAGCTGAATAATAAACTCATCTTTACGCCTAAGCAATAGTTCAATTTCAGCAGTTCGTTCTTGAACTTTTTTCTCAAGATCTTCATTAAGGAGTTGCAACTCATCTTGTGTTCTTTTTAACTCTTGGTTTGTTGTGGTTAATTCCTCATTTATGACTCGAAGATGCTCTGCATGTTTTCGTCGTTCTTCTTCTGCCCGGATTCGTTCAGTGATATCTCGAATACTTCCTTGAATACGCAGTTGTGGTTTTTTCCCTATTACTTCGATTGTTCTATCCAACGGCTTTCCATTAATTTCTATAGGTATCGTATGTCCATCTTTGCAAAGAAGAGTGGTTTCAAAATTCGTTAGCTCTCGTTCCATGGTTGCTGTTTTATTGAAGCGGGAGAAAAATGTCTTTTGTATGGTTTTCCAATCCTTTGCTGGGAACAATATGTCGATATTACTACCTATCATCCCTTCAGATTTGTATCCCGCAATTTTTTCGATAGCGGAATTGATATAGGTAATTCTTCCTGTTGAAGTTATTTGAAAAATAATATCACTGACATCACTAAATAAATCCCTTTTACCATAAGTTATTGTTTTTTCGGTCAATGTCTCAAAATATTCGGCTAATGCATCAAACTTCTGTTTACTTTCTTTTAGTTCCTCTGTTACTTTGATGTATTTCCTTTTCAGTTGCTCGTATGTTTCGTTTGGTTCTTCTCCAAGTAACTGACTATCATCAAGACTTGTATCACCCTGAGAAGAAACGTCTTCGTCGTCCATAAAACAGATGGTTTCACCTAGTTCAGCATTACATGATTCATCAGCAGAAGAGTCTTCTTGGGAAATCTTTGATGCTTTTTGTTGAAACTGCCTGAAGTGTTCTTCGACCCGCATGATCTTCACAATGTCAGGCACCTTTGTCATCATACTTCTCTCCAAAGCAATGGAGCACCCTTCTGCCAAAAGAGCTATAGACAGATTCTCTCGCGCATCCCATCGTAATTGATATGGGTTATGTAACAATTTCAGTCTATAAAAAAGTAACTGTGGCCCCCATATGAATGAAAAACCAAATGTATATATGTACATATTATATGTTTTATGGCAAATGAAAACAATCGGCGTGTATACAAAGAATTTTTCATTATACCATGATGTGTTAAAGTCGCTGAGACGACGGAACATTGCGTATGTCTCTCTTTCTTCAATAAACCATATCCCCAGCAAAATTGGCGTGATTTTAACGTCAAACAATGAACTGCATGACATAAAATCTCAGAAAGTGATTGCTGTTGATGCATACGATACTATCGACCATGCCGTCGACCTAGCACTCCAATTGTTAATTGGAAAAGAGCTCTATGCACAAGTCTACATTGGTATCGATCCTGGAGACAAACCAGGAGTCGCAGTCGTTGGTGATGATATTTTACTACAAAAAACAAATGTCGAATCCCCAGAAAAAGTCGTCACCATGGTAAAACGTCTCTTGAGAGAATATCCTGCTACAGAAACGCTCATTCGCATTGGCCATGGTTCCATCATCACGAGAAACCGAATCATTAATTCACTCATTCCTCTCAGAGTTCCTATCGAGATTGTTGATGAAACAAAGACCAGTGCATCACAACAAAAGAAGAGATATTTGCGAGACAGTGAAGCAGCGGCTGCTATTGCCTTAGTCCCGGGTGGGAAAGTCCAGTGTCGCCTTCCCTTAGAACCAACCAGGGGCGACATTCGACGCATCCAAGAAGAAAGTCGACGATTAACAGATGGAAAGTTTTCTATTTCTCAAAAACGCGCACTCCAAGTATTAAATGGGACTATTAGTCTAAAAGAGGCCATCGAACGGGAGAAAATTGAGAAATAACCCAAATATTTATGAGTATGTTTCATATGCTCATTGGGTAAGAGTAATGACAATCAAACGAGCGCTTATTAGTGTGTCTGACAAAGAAGGACTTATTGATTTTGCAACGGCAATATCTAAACTTAACATAGCATTGATTTCAACAGGTGGGACGGCCGTTGCGTTACGTAAAGCAAAGCTTGCACCAATTGAAGTATCTACTCTAACTGGTTTTCCAGAAATGTTGGAGGGAAGAGTCAAAACACTTCACCCTGTTGTTCATGCAGGCATCCTTGCAAAACGGAAAGAAAAACAGCACATGAATGCACTCAAAACACAACATATTGATACCATTGATATGGTGGTCTGTAACCTCTATCCTTTTGAACAAACTATAAAAAAACCAAAAGTAAGTATCGAAGAAGTCGTCGAAAATATCGACATTGGTGGGCCTACACTCATACGAGCCGCAGCAAAAAATTATCACGATGTAATAGTCGTTACCAGCCCAAAGCAGTACAATGAAGTCATGCAAAAATTGCAAACTAAAGGAAATTTGACTATCGGAGATCGTGAGAAGCTTGCCGTTGAAGCATATTCTCATACTGCTCAATATGACACGATCATATCTACCTATCTGCAAAAAAAATGGATTGCTGAGACTCTTCCGAACAACTTAAGTGCGACCATGAGAAAAATCCAGAACATGAGATACGGAGAGAATCCTCACCAACATGGCGCATTTTATCAAGCCTTACCGGCAACAACAGAGCCATGCATTGCCACCGCCGTGCAATTGCAAGGAAAAGAATTGTCATTTAACAATATTCTTGATAGTGATTGTGCGATTGAATGTACCAAGGAATTTTCGGATCCGAGCTGTGTCATCATCAAACATGCAACACCATGCGGCATTGCAAGTGCAAGTACATTACTACAAGCGTGGAAAGATGCATTTGCCACTGATGTGCAGTCGCCGTTTGGTGGTATTGTTTCATTTAACAGAGAAGTAGATAAGGATGTCGCTAAAGAATTGTCAAAGTATTTTCTTGAGGTGGTTATTGCGCCAGGGTTTAGCAAAGAGGCGGCATCTATTTTTGGAAAAAAGAAAAATCTACGATTGCTAGTCGTACATGGGCTTGACAAGCCAATCGATCGCAATGGTATCGTATTGCGAAGTGTCATTGGAGGGTTTCTTGCTCAGGATCGAGACATCTGGCTAAACGACAGAAAAAACTGGAAGATTGTCACCTCTAAAAAACCTACCAAAGATGAACTATCAACAATGGCATTTGCGGTTAAATGTGTGAAACATGTAAAGTCTAACTCTGTTCTGTTTGCAAAAGGTACCAGGACCGTTGCTATTGGCGGTGGACAGACTTCCCGTGTTGACGCGGCATGGATTGCAACACATAAAGGACAAGAAAATATCAAAGAATCCGTCATGGCAAGCGATGCTTTTTTCCCTTTTCGAGATGCTGTCGATGTTGCTGCAAAGGCAGGGGTAAAGGCCATTATTCAACCTGGCGGATCAATCAGAGATGATGAAGTCATCAACGCAGCAAATAAACACAGAATCACCATGGTATTTTCTGGCCAGCGATACTTTAGACACTAAACGTTCTTTAAATAGAAGCGTATACCTCGCAGTAATGCACTTTCGCACAATACAAAGAGATGGTCCTGCACGAATTGGTGAATGTAAATTTAAAAATACCAACATACAAACACCAAACATCTTCTACATTCATACTGATCGATTTCATTCTCCTCGTTTTGCAGACGTACTTATCACAAATGGTAAAAAGCACAAAGAGAAACCCACACTTCAGGTTTCTAATCGCTTATTGTATGCGAAAGATCTTCCAAAGGAATTGCATCGTTCTCGTATGAAAAATGACAAAAAAGAACATAACGAATACCATGTGCTAGTTGGAAACAACGAGATAATAGATGAGGCAGTAAACAAAAATCCCGCATCCTTGTTTATCGTGGCATATGCATATCAATTATTCCAACAACCTAAAAAATTTGTAGAGTTTATTGTGGAATTGCGAGAGAAGATAGGATATCAAAAATTAATTCATCTTCCCGGCGTCGCAGATCCTTCATCGCTTGCTTTACTAGCATATATGGGAATCGATTTTTTTGATTCCCTTTCTGCAATTCGATCAGCAAGAGCACATACACTGCTTTTTCCAACAGGAAGTTATGATAAAAATAACTTGCGAGAACTTTCATGTAGCTGTCCTGCATGCACAAAAGTCAAAGTGCATCCATCTGAATTGGAGTTTCAAGAAATTCTCCATCACAACTATTTTGCATTGTCTGATGAGATAAAAAACGTAAGAAATGCCATTGCACGTGGAAACCTTCGCGAGCTTGTTGAAGCAAGGGTCAGAGTCAGCCCCGCACTAACAGCCATATTGAGAAATCTAGATACAGATCATCCCGCCTATTTAGAAGAAAGAACGCCAGTAACGCGCAAAGCTTCACTGCTAGCGACAACAAAAGAGGCTCTCTCTCGACCAGAAGTTGTACGGTTTCAAGAGCGGGTTATCACTCGCTACCGAAAACCACAAAGTGCACACGTATTACTCCTGTTACCCTGCTCTGCAAAAAAACCATATTCGTTTTCAAAATCTCACCACTTCTACCAGGAGGAGGTCTATGCCTCAAAAAATCCGCACGTTATCCATGAGCTTATGATAACCTCGCCACTAGGTATTGTTCCACGTGAGTTAGAATTAGTGTATCCTGCATCACAGTATGACATTCCTGTAACGGGAGTCTGGGATGAAGATGAAAAGCATATGATTAGACGATTGTTAACAGCATATCTCAAAAATAATACCTATGAACAAATAATCGTACATCTCCCACCAGAGACAACAGCATTTATTCAGGATTTGCTGAAAAAACCACATATTACCTGTAAGGATTTTCCGCTATCAAACGATGCATTACAAAATCTCTCAACACAATTGAAAACAAGTGTCGCTTCCTATGAAAAAGTAGACCGTCAAACAAGAATAAGAGAAAATGTGCAGGCACTTGCTTCATACCAATTTGATAAAATGATGGCAGAACGCTTACTGTCAAGTGCTAAGATACAAGGAAAATATCCCTACCAAAAAATATGGTCAAATAATGTACAACGTGGCATGGTTACCAAAGAACGGGGATTGATTTCACTTACCATGCATGGTGCCGAATTACTAGGGAAAACAGGATCCTATTGGGTGAAAATCTATGACGATTTCGTCTTACAAGGATCGGTCTTTGCACCAGGCATACAAGATGCTGATAACTTAGTCAGAATAGGAGATGAAGTTATTATTTTACAAAAAAACAAGCCTGTCGCCGTTGGCGTTGCACAGATGAATGGTGTAGAAATGAAAACTGCAACCCATGGGGAAGCTGTGAAAGTTCGGCACAAACGCTAGATGCGAACCATGTTGTCTCCTGCACCGCAATAGGGGCAAGAGCAAACCAAAACATGCTCATACAACTCTGTTCCTTCTGCCCAAATCGTTAATCCTTCACCACATTGCCTGCAAGTGAAATTTGCTTTCAGGGATTTTTTTTCTGGAATGACCTCTTCAACACGAACAGGATGGGGTGAGATAATACCCATAGCACCACAATCGGGGCACGTCATCTTCACCAGTTTTTTGTCATTGCACCTTGATTTTTTTATAGCGAAAATCCCCTGACACGAAGGGCATTTAAAATGATACAATCCTCCTTTCAGAGACTTCTCAAATTCTTCGATAGTGACCGGTTTAATCTTTGATTTAATAAAGGTTGACAAAAGAAAAATAAAGCACAGAACAAATAAGAATGCATACGCAGCAAAAACATAGTACATCCATGTTTTTTCAAACATCAGACCCCATACTGAAAAGAGAAAAACAAAAAATCCAAGAAGCATTAGAATAAAAAAAGGACCAGGACTTTTCAACCAAGAATATAATGGGTTCATCGAGATCTCCTCCGTTTTCCATACACTGCCAACGCCATCAACACTATAAAAAGTGCCAGAGTACCCAGAACATACCATCCTTGTTCTTTTATGCGAGAAACAGCATTCTGTATAAATATGTCTTTTTGAGGGTTCGTACCCATGATATATTCCTCAAGATTGCTATATCCATCTCTATCATTATCCCTTGTCGCATCAATAGCACTTTGAGGATTAAGCATATATTTTTTCTCCCACCAGTCGGGCATACCATCGCCATCAGTATCATCAATATCAGTGGTAACCCAGAACGACTTGCTAGAGGTACTTATGGTGTTATTTGCGTAATCACTCACAACAATGAAGAACGAGTATTTACCAATAAATTCAAGCATATAGCCACCCACATACTTTCCAGTAGAAGACCAGTCCAACGAATAATTTTTTCGAGTTCCATCTGGAGCGGTGACAATAGCGTTGATAGTTTGTATGCCAATATTGTCGCTTGCAACACACGTAAACGTGACAACATCGCCAACGACCTGGGTGGCAGGATTAGCGGCAAAATAATCAACAAAGGGTTTAGTGACATCGTCACGTATGTAAAAACTATCTGACTTTGAGGCTTTGTTGCGGTGAATAGAAATATCCTCTGCAGTAATCTTTATCCGATAGGTTCCCACGATAAAGGTATCGGTAAGAATAAATGAAAACTGCGTTCCACCTGTTCGCACCATAGTCCCCGTAGTGATTGTCCCTTCAGGGTTGGTAATGGCTATAGTCACCCAGTTAAGTCCAGAATCATCACTTGCTCTTGCTGTTATTGTGACTGGCTTTCCTTGTTCTTGAGGATCTGGTTGAACATCAATGTGAGAAAGTGTTGGTGCTGTTTTATCTCTTGGTTTGATGGTGATCGTATTATTAGCAGGGAGTTGATTATTCAACAGATTAGCATCGCGCTTGGTGTCACTCACCATAACTTTGATCCCAACGGCCCATTCCCCATCCCTAGCAATACTCCATGCTAACGTAATAGTTTCAGTTTTACCTGCATCAACAGTGGTAGTAGTGCTATCAACGATATCGGCATCACGATAGCTCATACCCCCACGTGATGCTGGTTCAAAATACAAGTTTACAGTATACGCTTTTGCCTTGCTGTGACCGTAATTTGCAATAGTTGTTTTAACAGCAATTGCATCAAGTTCCCTCAACGTCCCTGTTGGAGGGATCACGTTAAGCACAGCCAAATCTGGCAATCCGTATACTGAGATAGTAACTATCTGTTCATTGTTTGTTTCATTGGTTTCTTCAATTACATCATTTGGATCGACTCGGACCGTAATATTGTAGTTGCCAATACTAGAAGCAAGCCAGGAGAAACTTACATTATTTTGTTTATCTTTTTCAATTGTTATTCCTGAGATCTCATGATGGTAGACAATATCGCCAGTCTCATTTGTAATATCTACCGATATTGCTGCATTATACACGGTAGCAAAATAACTACGAACATCGGCAGTAATATTGATGGTATCTGTTTCATAAATGGTTGGAAATGTCGCGTGGTTTGTGTCAAGCGTGAGGTTAACCACCGCAAGATCTGGACTACCGATATAAATGTTGCAATCTTCGTCAGCAGGATGATAACCCGCAGCATCTAGACCAGTGATCGTTATGGTCCAGTTTCCTTTTTCTTCATCGTCGGTAAAGAGAATGTCGCCTTCCCAGCTTGTGTTATCACTAGAAGGATCCAGTACAATCAAGTAATGATGGCTGGCATTTTCAAGATGGACAACTTCAGCAGTAACTTGAGTTGCTTTTGCTGTGGTGTTGACCATAATGTCAACGGGTTCGTTGAGAACATACGAGCTGTTTGCACGTGGTGTGATAATGGTTGCATACCATCCTTCTGGTTGCAGTGGACTACCGTAAAATACCGTAACTGTCCCCGATTCGTTAAATGGTGTACTTTCTTCAGTCTCGGTTCTTGTGCCAATATTCCCCACTACATCAAAATAGATGCCATAAAACGTTTCAGCTGAAGTAGTCTTCTTCCAGAGAAGGTGCCCTTTTGCATTATGTTGAGGGTCAAACCCTTCATCTTCATGAAAAAAATAGTCTGCTACCTCTCCCCCGACAGTACCATCGCTTTTATATTGAATCAATCGTATGGTTTCATTATCTATTGTGTCAGAGGAAAGCCCTAACTCATCCAATACTGTCGTGAAATTGAGCAAAAGGGATCCTCTGCCTTTTCCTATCGCTCCGATAAATGCTCGATAATGCCAATTGGGATTCCACCACTCAAGCTGTTCAAAATCAACGAACACGCCAAAGGTATACCACTCCTCAATATCATCTTCCAGAAGTACCGTTACATTAATTTCATGGCTCCCCAATCGGTCGGGATCCCATTCAAAAGAAACATTCCACCACCCGTTTCGTGATAATCCGCTGGTGTTGAGGCCATCAATATAGACGGACGATCCCTCTTGAAAGACATTCAATGATACGAACAGTCTTTTGTCAGTACTGCCCCCTGCATTAGTGATACTGACCTCAAAGGTAAGCCGCTCATGCAACCAGGGCTCACCAATCAGTACCACATCAGCAATATCAAGATCGGTGTCTTTTTCTATGATCTCAATGTACGAATCCCAGATATTGTTATTTTCATTACTTTCATCAATAATATCCTGATAATCAATCCAAACAGTCACAAGATGCTTGCCAATATCTTCAAACAAGGGATCCAAACTTACATTCAGAAAACATGATTCGCCAATAGCCAATCCTTCAAATGTACTATTAGTAAAGATGAGAGTGCTATCAAGATATAACCCAACACGAATAGGCGTTCCCGAAGAAATGTTTTTGTTACCAATATTCTCAATGACGAGTTGAATATGTATGTGCTCATCTTCTTTCATCGTTTCTGGACAGTCCACGCTTTTAATGCGAAGGTCAGGTTTGTTATCATCGGCAATTGTTGATCCATTCCAAGTACTTATAATAAGAAGTAACGATAAAACAATCAAATATCCCTTCTTACAACTACTCCCCGGACATCTCGACATTTACTATCTCCCTCTCAAGATTTACCCCAAACTCCTAAGTTGTAGTTTATATCCTTTATGTTGTATTTCTATCTTTCTATTTATCATATTAAAATAAATAAATTGTATAATATTTTATGCAATTTAAATATCTGCGAATGATTGCTGGCATAAAGTATAAAACGATGTCACAATTACCAGAAAGCCAAGGGGCATAACATGAAGACACAGATTCATCCGTCAAGTTTTATTGCGCCAAGTGCAGTTATCATCGGAGATGTCACTATTAGCAGAAATTGTGGTGTCTTTCCACATGCTGTGATTCGAGGCGACCAAAATAGTATCGATATTGGAGAGGGGTCAAATGTGCAAGATTGCTGCGTTATCCATTGCGACAAACACCATCAGGTAAAGATTGGAAAGAATGTCTCACTGGGTCATTGTGCCATGATCCATGGTGCAACGATTGCAGATGATTGTTTGATCGGCATTCATGCAACCGTTCTCAATGGTGCAACCATTGGGTCAGGATCCATCATTGGCGCTAATGCACTGGTCACCAGCGATATGCAAGTTCCAGAGCATAGTCTTGTCTTGGGGGTACCTGGAAAGGTCGTCAAACAAGATGCGTCATTTCGTAAGATGGCACAAAAGAACGCAAAGACCTATCAACGTCTTTCAAAAGAGCACAAAGAAGGAAAACATCCGCCTTACACAACAGAGTAACATCCCATCAGGTTTTCTTTTTGAGCTTTGCTCGGGTGTAAGGAAGTAATCCTCCTGCATCTCGAATCGCAAGAATCTCTGGAGGGAGTTTTGGAAAAGTGAATGATTTGTCTCCCACTGTAATCGTTCCCCTCTCAATATCAAGAGTAATGGAGTCTTCATCAGTATACGCACGTACTGCCTGTGGGCATTCGATGAGAAGAAGACCTTGATTAATAGCAGAACGATAGAAAATACGGGCAAAACTTTCTGCTAGCACTGCTACAATACCTACCGCTTTTAGGCCTACGACAGGTTGTTCTCTTGAACTGCCACAGCCAAAATTTTTACCCGCAAGAATAATGTCACCAGGTTGCACTTTTTTTGCAAATGTGGGATCTAAATCTTCCAGAAGATGCGGTTTGATTTCTTCAGCTGTGCTACAGGTGTAGGTATACTTGCCAGGAAAAAGCATATCTGTATTGATGTTATCACCATATTTCCATACGTTCATACATACAACTCCTTTCGAGGATCGGTTAGTTTTCCATGTAAAGCAGATGCAGCAACCGTTGCAGGACTGGCAAGATATATCTCTGCATCTTTGCATCCCATTCGTCCTTTAAAGTTACGATTTGCAGTACTCAAGCATCGCTCCCCTGGTGCCAATACTCCTTGATGAGCACCAAGACAAGGACCACAACCCGGAGGTAAAAGGATCCCACCTGCATTAATTAAGGTTTCAACTATTCCTTTGCGTAATGACTCTTCAAGAATGCTTTTTGACGCGGGCAAAATAAGCAATCTGATATCGGGATGAATGCGCTTTCCCTTCAGAATGTCTGCTGCCACTTGGAAATCTGAAACTCTGCCGTTGGTACACGTCCCAATCAAACATTGATTGATGGCAAGACCTGCAAGCTCTGTAACAGGTTTCACATTATCAACCGTATGTGGACAAGCAACAACTGGAACAACGGTAGACAAATCATACTCTAATTCGTTTGCATACGACGCACCCTCATCGGGATACATTGGATCATATGCTTTTTCAGGAATACCAATTGACGAAAGATATCTTCTGGTAACATCATCTACAAAGAAAACGGCATTTTTTGCTCCCATTTCTACACCCATGTTGGTAATGGTAAAGCGGTCATCGACAGATAATTGGCCGACATCTCCATGAAATTCGACAGAGCAGTAGTTTGCTCCCGATGCAGAAAGATCTCCTATAATGTGTAAAATAACATCTTTTGCCATTACTCCTGGCCGAAGGGTACCTTGCAACATCATTTTGATCGTTTGGGGCACTTTTAACCAAGTCTCACCAGTAAGCATAAGTGACGCTGCTTCAGTTCGATCAATACCTGATGAAAATGCACCAATAGCACCATAGGAACACGTATGAGAATCACTCCCAAGTAAGAGTGCTCCTGGAAGTGCAAGGCCTTTTTCAACAACAAGTTGATGACAAACACCGTAGCCAACATCGAAAAAATGTTTGATGTTATACTTTTTAACAAACTCTCTAATGAGTCTATGATTGGTTGCTGTCTTTTCTGATGCGGCGGGAATCACATGATCTAGCACAATAATAGACAGTGTTGGATCGTATACTCCATAGTTCTCTAACTCTGGTTGTATCTTTTGAATAATGGCAGCAGTATTGTCATGGGTAAGAAGGCGATCCGGATGCACCGTGACAATCTGGCCGGGAACAACCGTTTGTTTTTTTGCATATTTTGCCAACACTTTTTCTGCAAAGGTCATAGCCATACTATTTTCTCTCCCGTTCTTATGCAAGACAAGCGTTCTAGAATTTGAGCATAGGAATCATTGTATCTTCTTTAAAGTTATGTAGAAAAGCAAGAAAACTATAAGTTCTAGTTTCACTATATTGTGACTGTAGGAAGGAGAGATGAAACATCGAACGTTAGTAAGCGGGAACCATGCAGTTGCAGGTGTTATTGAAGCGTTGCTACTCGTTGCACTTGTTGCAGTTATCCTCTCAACCATCCAACTTCTGTACATCCCTGAGATTATGGAACAACGTGAAGCAGACCATATGGATGAAGTGGCAAACCAGTTTTCATTTTTAAAATCAGTCATCGATTTGCATGCAGCTACAGAAAAAGATGTTCCCATCACTGCACCACTAACATTGGGAAGTAGAGAGCTCCCATATTTCGTCACCGCAGCTGCCTATGGCGAACTCATCGTATATGACAAAGAGTACAAAGATATCTATAAGATTTCTGTTTTATCTGGATCTGAGATTGTTCCTCTAACCTCCATCTACTATAAGGCACATAACAGATATTATCCTGAAAATAAACCGGGGCAAGAATATATTCTCGAAGGGGGGGCACTTATCTTGAAACAACAAGATGGAGAAAATATGCTTATCGACCCGTCCATAACAATTAGTAATAAATCAGGTGACATAACACTTGAGTGGGAACTGCCTATCTTCATTGGATTGCCTGGTAAAAATGCAACGAGTGGCTATAAATCCTGTTACATTCGAACGAATTATTCTCGTTCTGATCCATGGGAGGAGGATACAACAGATATAAACGGAATTTTGATATATACTGACTACCCAGAAGCATGGAACAAGTCCTTCAACATCTTATTAGGTTCTTTGAATGAAAGCAAGATGATCTGCAAAGCGGAACCGCCAAATCAACCAGATCATGTACAAATCAGAAAAGAAGGTGGAGGGATTATCTTTAGATATAAAAGGACCTACATTTATGTTCAGGTAAGCCCAGGATGGATTGATAATAATTAAATAAGAAAGATTTTTTATTAACTAATTCATATAGTCAGTATAGCGTAAAGGATAAGATGGCAATAACGTGTGTTTTCGCACATCTTCCTCAGAGTTCTGAGATGAGATATGCCTACTACCAGTAAAAGAGCGAGTCGGTTATGAATAAAGTTGAAGGTGCAAAGCCTAATACAAAAACAGATAGTGTGCTGAAAACAGCCATCAGTGGTTTTGATACTTTATTTACAAGGGGGGGAATTCCTCAAGGCAATTCTGTCTTGGTTGCTGGTGGGCCAGGAGCAGGAAAAAGTATCTTTTGTCGACAGGTTTGTTACAATTTAGTTTCCAAAGGGAAAAAATGTATGTACGTTAGTTTTGAAGAAAACAAAGAGCGCATCGTCAGAAGTATGGCTGCTTTTGGGTGGGATGCCGAACAATATATTGAAAATGGCTCATTATTGATACAAAAAATAAACCCCTTAGATATTCTGCGCATGAAGTTTGGATCGTTAGGCGGCTCAGGATCGGCAACAGAATTATCGTATAAGATAAAGCCGCTAGTGATTCCCAAAGATTTTCATCCTGAAGTTATTGCCGTCGATTCATTAAGTGCCATTATTGCAGCATCTATTACCAAAGAAAAAAATTACCGTGTGTATCTGCAACAGCTGTTCAGTTTTTTTGAAGAAACTGGCGCTACATCGTTTCTCATCACTGAAACAGACCCCATTCCTATTCGGTACAGCGATACAGGGATTGAGGAATTTCTTGCGGATGGCATCGTCGTCTTATATAATATTCAAAAGAAAGACACGCGATTGAATGCCATTGAAGTGCTAAAAATGAGATACAGTAAACATCAAAAGAAAACAGTACTCATGGAGATCACTGAAAAAGGCATTAGAGTGCATCCTGAGAAGCAAGTTTCTTTAGAGCGGAATGATACTTAGAGAAACTTGAACGGTTCTGCATGTTGATCAAGTCGTTTTGCTCCGTATTTGATGATGAGGTACTCAATTTGTTTTACTTCAAATTTTGATAACCCTGTTCGTTTTAATACAAGATTGTCATATTCGTCGTAAATTCTGAGCGTTCCATCATCCACACTAGAAATGGCCTTGAAAAGTTTGCCGTTTTGCAACCAAATCCAGATATGAACGTTCTTTTGCGTCATGGTAACACCAGAGATATTGCGTTCTATGGTAATATTTTTATTTTATAGTATATATAAATATTTCTATACAGTTGTAGCCTAATCTCTCAGGAGAGCACATCAAGAAGGAAAAATGAAACGGATAAGATAATATACGACCAATCACATATACCGTTACTATCTGTTCCAACAGATAAAAAATACTCACAAAGGTGGTTACATGGAGAGAGTGCAAACAGGGATTCATGGTCTGGATAATCTCATTAGTGGTGGATTACCAAAACAATCTGTAACGCTTGTTTCTGGTCCGCCCGGGAGTGGAAAAAGCATTTTCTGTTTTCAATTTTTATATGAAGGATTACAAAAAGAGGAAAAAGGACTCTTTTTAACTCTCGATAAAAAAGTTGACGGCGTATTGTTACAAGCAAAAGAGTTAGGTTTTGATTTTCAACCAGCGCTTGAACAAAGCCAGGTAAAATTTTTATTTTTAAATATCAATAAAAAGTTGATTTATGAAACAATGACTAATGAAATCCTTTCAGGAGAGTACGATCGCATAGTGTTAGACTCTATTACACCGCTCTCTGAACTGCCGATTTATACTAGAAATATCGATAATCCCAGCACAGACAGCAGTATCATAAATCCTGAAGATTTCCCTGCAGATACTAATTTACCTGTGAGACGATTGCATCTTCGCTATATTTTAAATGCATTAGAATCTGCAAATTCTACGTCTCTTGTTACTTCAGAATTACCGGTTGGTTCGTCATTACTCTCTCGAGACGGCATTTCTGAATTTCTTGCTGATGGTGTTATTCTCTTAAGTCTCGATCCAACTATGGATCGAAGGAAACTCGCAGTTATGAAAATGAGAAATACTAAGCACTCGCTGAAACCTCAAGACTTTGAAATTGACCATGGTGGCATTAAACTCAGATAGCACAACATGTTTTCGTATCATCCACCCAAAGAGCTCCGTGCACTGTTTATTGCGCATTATGCACCGTTATTGCTTATCATTATGATTGGCCCGCTCACCGCGTTATTTAACGTATGGAAACTGTCTTTGCCTCAACTCGCAACTATCTTACTCGGAGTTGGGATCTTCTTTCTTGGAACATATCTCTATTTTAGATGGGAATGGTTTTGGCATCACATATACAATGGTCAACTGGTGACTGAAGGAATTTTTCAGCATATCCGGCATCCCCACTATACGTCGTTGGTAATTATTGGATATGGATTAGCACTGTTTTTTTATTCCATTGCAGCCCTTTTCATTGCCACCATAGCAATACCACTTATGATCTGGAGCATCCTTGATGAAGAACAACACCTTCTAAGACAATATGGTGACGCATACAAGCAATATATGAAAGAAGTTCCTTGGCGCATGATTCCAAAGGTGTTTTGATAACTGGATATCTACTCTACATGCGATATCTACACGCCCATCTAAAGTACCTCCGAATGTAAAAAAATGCCAAAGAATAAACTTTTTAATTGGTTTTTAAGGAAACATTTATATACATGGCATATACTAATATATACATGGGATAATATGGTACAAGCCGTTATAAAAATCAGGGATCGTTCAAATCGTGTTCTAAATATCATAAAAGCAAAATATGGATTTAAAGATAAAAGTGAAACAATTGAATATGTTATAGAAAAATATGAATCTGCTTTCTTAGAACCAGAACTTAGACCGGAATACATTGAAAAATTAGAAAAAATTCGCAAAGGAAAATACACCCGATATAAATCTGTTGAAGAATTAAGAAAAGCAACAAGTTAAAAGGTGTAATTAGTGTACAATTTTGATGTAAGTGAACATTTCGAAAAGAAACTTACTAAACTATCAAAAAAGGATAACGATCTATATAATCAAATTTTAAAAAAGATTGATGAAGTTGTTAATTGT